>Ga0213822_1000343_pt1 | contig 39018 bp, 34 predicted proteins | sample MC6MC0908MG_FD_179872 | JGI IMG/M metagenome (GOLD analysis project Ga0213822, IMG submission 179872) | Enriched soil aggregate microbial communities from Iowa State University, Ames, United States - MC6-MC0908-MG | ecosystem: Environmental > Terrestrial > Soil > Unclassified | place: USA: Iowa... | reverse complement strand
GTATCAACTGTGGGCGTTTATTAGCCCAGGATTAAGGGAAGTAGAACGAAAAGCAACCTTAAGCTATATACCGTATTCATTTTTATTGTTTATCGCAGGGCTATCCTTTTCATACTATTTATTATTTCCTTATGTCATAAAATTCATGATGAATTTGTCGGTCGAGTTGGAGATTCAGCAAACAATTGGAATACATGAATATTTTACATTTTTATTTAAGCTTACAATACCTTTTGGTTTCCTTTTCCAATTGCCGGTTGTTATTTTATTCTTTTCACGTATAGGAATATTAAATCCTGATTTACTAATTCGTATTCGTAAATATTCGTACTTTGGTTTATTTGTGTGTGCCGCTATTATCGCACCACCTGAATTGGCTTCACATTTAATGGTTTCAGTGCCATTGTTTGCGCTCTATGAAATTAGCATTATGGTTTCTCGTATTGGGTACAAGAAATACTTAAAATCAGAGGAAATACGTTTGAAGGAAGAGCAGGAAGCTGAGCAAAAACGCCAGGTTGAAGAGGCACTTGAACAGCAGCGACGACAAGTAGAAGAATTGAATCAAAAATAAATAGTGGAAGCTCGATGCGAAATAAAAGCATCGAGCTTTTTTGTTATAAAAGAATAGGTTAGAATCTAAAAAATCAGTGGGAAGAAAATTCCCACTGATTTTTATTGCACTTTTTCTAGTTCTTCAAGTAACTTTTGCAATGGTTCTGCAAACACTTGTACAAATGTCACAAATCCATTAAGCATGACATGGGCGATAATGGACGTCCAAATGCGTTTTGTTTTGTGATATAAGAAGGCAAAAATTAATCCACAAATTGTATAAAGCAAAATATGTGTGAAGTCGAAATGAATAAGTCCGAAGAAAATGGCACTTACGATTGCGGCTACCCAAAAATTAGTTGTTTGGACAAGTGATCCAAAAATAACACGACGGAAGACGAACTCTTCTAAAACTGGTCCAAAAACGACAATTGCTAGTATTGTAATAGGAGCACCTTTCGCAATAGCTACAATATCAGCTGTGTTTTGTGACCCACCTTGGATACCGAATACAGTCATTTCGATAGCAGCGCCAATCATTTGACCAAAGAAAACTAAGAAGAAACCAATAATTCCCCATACAATTGTAAGTGGTATCGTTTCTTTCTTTCCTTTATAAATATCCCAAAATGCTTTATCGCGGGAAGTTAGGATTAAAATTAAAATTAACGCAATGGCAAAGCTAAGTGCGATATACCAGCCTTGCGTAAGCGGAGCGGCTTGCTCAGAAGGTAAACCGGTTGTACTCATAACAAGCTTGTGAAACGGTATTAACAGCCATCTGCCTGATATTTGCATGAGAATATAAATCAGTAAAACATATAGGGCTGTTTTTTTATGTTTATTTATTTTTTGAGAAGTAGTCACAGTCAAAATCCTTTCCATTCATTATGCTACCTTTCTATTGTAGAGGAATATGGAAAGAAAACAAAATTTTTCGTAGTTCTGACTTGCAAAAGAAAGTGTGATTGATTATCATAATAATTGTGTTAGCACTCGACTAGATAGAGTGCTAATAAATCAACATATATTATTTATTAGGAGGTTGTTTCACTTGTTAAGACCACTAGGAGATCGTATTGTAATCGAACTAATCGAGGTAGAAGAAAAATCTGCATTCGGTATTGTACTGCCAGACTCTGCAAAAGAAAAACCGCAAGAAGGTAAAGTTGTAGCAGTTGGGACAGGTCGTATATTAGAGAACGGGCAACGTGTTGAGCTTGACGTTAAAGTTGACGACCGCATTATTTTCTCTAAATATTCAGGTACAGAAGTTAAGTATGAAGGTAATGAATACCTAATTTTACGCGAAAGTGATATTCTTGCAATTATTGAATAACTTAAATTAACTTGAAAAAGTTAATGCCTTTAGTGTTTGTCATGACAATTACACTGGGGCGAGATTAATATAAATATATATTTATAAAGCTTAACGAATATTCCATTTCAGGAGGGTAAATTCAAATGGCAAAAGATATTAAATTTTCAGAAGACGCTCGTTCATTAATGTTACAAGGTGTAGATAAATTAGCAAACGCAGTAAAGATTACTCTAGGGCCTAAAGGTCGTAATGTAGTGTTAGAAAAAAAATTCGGTTCACCACTTATTACAAATGATGGTGTAACAATTGCAAAAGAAATCGAATTAGAAAACCCATATGAAAACATGGGGGCAAAATTAGTAGCAGAAGTTGCTTCTAAAACAAACGAAATTGCTGGTGATGGTACAACAACTGCAACAGTATTAGCACAAGCAATTATTCGTGAAGGTTTGAAAAACGTAACAGCTGGTGCAAACCCTGTAGGCATTCGTAAAGGGATTGACAAAGCAGTTGCAGCAGCTCTTACAGAATTACACGCTATTTCTCGTCCAGTAAGTAACAAAGAGGAAATCGCACAAGTTGCGGCAATCTCTGCTGCGGATGATGAAGTAGGTCAATTAATTGCAGAAGCAATGGAACGTGTTGGTAACGATGGTGTTATTACTATTGAAGAATCTAAAGGCTTCACAACTGAGCTAGATGTAGTTGAAGGTATGCAATTCGACCGTGGTTATGCATCACACTACATGGTAACAGACACAGACAAAATGGAAGCGGTACTAGACAACCCTTACATTTTAATTACTGATAAAAAAATTACAAACATCCAAGAAGTATTACCATTATTAGAGCAAGTGGTACAACAAGGTCGTCCACTGTTACTTATCGCTGAAGATGTTGAAGGTGAAGCTCTTGCAACACTTGTAGTGAACAAACTGCGTGGTACATTCAATGCTGTAGCGGTGAAAGCTCCAGGATTTGGTGACCGTCGTAAAGCAATGCTAGAAGATATCGCAATTTTAACAGGTGGTCAAGTAATTACAGAAGAATTAGGCTTAGACCTTAAATCCGCTGATATTACATCACTTGGTCGCGCTGCAAAGGTTGTTGTTACAAAAGACAATACAACAATCGTAGAAGGCGTTGGCGGTGCAGAGACAATCGAAGGTCGTATTGGTCAAATCCGTGCGCAGCTTGCTGAAACAACTTCAGAGTTCGATAAAGAAAAATTACAAGAACGTCTTGCAAAATTAGCAGGCGGTGTAGCAGTAATTAAAGTTGGGGCTGCAACAGAAACAGAACTAAAAGAACGCAAACTTCGCATTGAAGATGCTCTTAACTCAACTCGTGCAGCGGTTGAAGAAGGGATCGTATCAGGTGGTGGTACGGCACTTCTAAACGTATATGCAGCAGTTGAAAAAGTTGCAGATTCAGAAGAAGGCGACGTAGCAACTGGTGTGAAAATTGTTCTACGTGCTTTAGAAGAGCCAGTTCGTCAAATCGCTAACAACGCAGGTCTTGAAGGTTCAATTATCGTGGATCGCCTAAAACGCGAAGAAATCGGTGTAGGCTTCAACGCTGCAACAGGCGAATGGGTAAACATGATGGAAGCGGGCGTAGTAGACCCAGCAAAAGTAACTCGCTCAGCTCTACAAAACGCAGCATCTGTGGCAGCTTTATTCTTAACAACAGAAGCAGTTGTAGCAGACATCCCAGAACCAGCATCAGCAATGCCAGATATGTCTGGTATGGGCGGCATGCCGGGAATGATGTAATCTACGGCTCTAGCCAATTTAAAACCACTTCTCAAATTTTGAGAAGTGGTTTTTTTATGCTTTAATGGATTGAATGCTGACTATCGCTGATAAAAGCGTTCGCATCGCTGATAAAGGAAACTAAATCGCTGATAAAAGCGTTCGCATCGCTGATAAAGGAAACTAAATCGCTGATAAAAGCGTTCGCATCGCTGATAAAGGTAAGAAAATCGCTGATAAAAGCCCTCGAAACGCTGATAAAGGTAACGAAATCGCTGATAAAAGTCCTCGAATCGCAGCGGGATGCCTGACCAAGAAAAAATGACTTACTTCTACTTATAGGACAGCTCCTTTCATTTTTATCCCGCATGTAACTGCCCGATTGGTTTAACTAACATTCAGAGGGATAAAGAAAATCCGTCTGAAAGAAGTTTAACCTTATTTCACTGCCAATGTGTTGACAACATTTAATAATTCGCTTGATAAGTCATTCAGCACTTGAGCTTCTTCGGAAACTCTCTGCACAGTGTTAAGTTGCGATGCAGACGTTTCGGCTACTGCTCTCGTATTATCTCTCGAAGTTACCGAGAAATCTTCCATATCCTTAACAGCCGAAGTTACTTCTTCCATACCCGCTGCCATTTCTTCAATCGTTGCAGATAGTTCTTGAATTTGCCCAGTAACATGATGAATGGAAGTTAAAATTTGACTAAACGATTGTTCAGAATCATTAATCATCATTAAACCATTGTCCACTTCTTCCACAGCTAGTCTCATAACATTTACAGATTCATTTGTATCGTGTTGGATATGGGAGATAAGCGTGGAAATTTCACGAGCTGACGCCTCTGATTGCTCAGCAAGCTTGCGAACTTCATCTGCTACAACAGCGAAGCCACTTCCAGCTTCTCCAGCACGAGCAGCTTCTATTGCTGCATTCAATGCTAGTAAATTCGTTTGGGAAGCGATACCTGTAATAATACCGACGATTTCTTCAATTTTACCTGAATGCTCACCAAGCATTTTTACAGATGCTGCTGATTGATTGACAGCTTTACTAATGACATTCATTTGGGCAACAGATTTATTAGTAGATTCATTGCCTTTTTCAGCTTCTTCTGAAGTAAGGATAGAGGACTGTGAAATTTGATTTGATGTCATGGCAAGTCGTTGAATACCAATGCTCATTTCTTCAATTGTAATGGCGCTTTCTTTTGCCTTTTGTACTTGTAAATCAGCGCCCCCAGCGATCTCTTGCATGGATGAAGCTATACTATTGTAAGAATCTGTTGCTTCCAGCATATTGGTCGATAAAACATTGGCAGAATTTGAAACGTGTGTAGAGACATTTGTGGCACTTTTATTAACGGTTTTTAAATTCTCAATCATGGAATTAAAGTTTTTCGTTAGGAGGCCAATTTCATCTGTTGATGATACAGGTAAAGGCTCAAGCTCTAAATTACCTTCTGCTACCTTTTTAGATTGTAGAGAAAGTTGTTGGATAGGTGTTAATTTTCTTGTTACAAGCGAGAAAACTGCAATGGAAGAACCAATTAAGAAAATAACTGTAACTACAAGAGTCCATAATACTTCTGACATTGCCTTAGCAGTTACCTTTGATACATCGTAGTCCATTGCATAAGCAGCCAAGATAGATCCATCTTCATCTAAAATGGGTGTAAGTCCTGTTTTATAGCTACCATACTCATCGCTATATATTTCAGTAGCTGTAGCTTCCTTTGTTTCAAAAACCTCTTTAATCTTTGCAAGGAAATCTGAAGATAGACCCATTTCTATCATATCCTGATTATATTCAGCTCCTTCATTAAGTACACTAGATGAAAGAACCGGTGCATTTATTTTTTCTCCATCTACTGTAATGAGAAAAAGATTCGTAATCAGATCTGATTGATTGTTTACAGCATCCATTTCTTTTGTCAAACGAAGGACATCTGGGTTACTAGCATTAGGTTCCTGCAATACAGATTGCAATGTTTTTAAATCAATAGTCTTTGATAGAATCATTCCTTGATCATGAAGGGATAGGTCCATATTTTTTAAATTGCTGCCTTTCACTATATAATAGGAAAGACCTAAAGTAACTAATCCATATAGTAATAAGATATTTAACGTTATAGCCGTTAATTTCTTACTGATGGACATATGCTTTTGCTTGCTTGTCTTCATGCTCTTCCTCCTAAAATTATATACAAAACATATTTTAGATAAAAAAAGGGACAATCGTTGATGTGATAGTCGAATGTAACGAGAAGAGCTCGCGACAATTGACAGTTCAGATGTAATTAATCATGAAAATTTATGTTCCTTTTTACTCAAAAAAATATGAATGTAAATTAATCCATTTATACCCTGACAATAAACAACTATACTTACATAAAATATGATTCACAACCCAAAGAACTTACTATTTCAACTGTAGATCTTCGGAATTAAAATAAAAGATTAGGTTTTTAGTCCGTATGAATCCTTTTGATGTGGATAATTTTACTAAAAAATAACTTTTTACTAATATGAAATGACTTGAGAGTCGTTATCTAAGTTGATTTCAAATGATTAAAATATAGGTAGAAAATTTCAAGGCTTTATTTTATGGGGGAAGGGGAAATCCTTTCGTGTAATAGATAAAAAGGCTATCCACTAGTTCGTATTTGAACGTATGGATAGCCTTTTTTGTTATAGTTATTTACCTTGGATTACCAAACATGCCAGGTAACATATCTTGCATTCCTGGTAAGTTTAACCCTGGGAAACTAGGATATTGCCCGCCTGGATATGGCATCGGAGGGCGTGAAGGATATGGTTGCGATGGATATGGCATAGAAGGTTGCGAAGGATATGGTTGTGATGGATATGGCATCGGGGGGCGCGAAGGATATGGTTGTGATGGATATGGCATCGGAGGGCGCGAAGGATATGGTTGTGATGGATATGGCATAGAAGGATGTGAAGGATATGGTTGTGATGGATATGGCATTGAAGGACGCGAAGGATATGGTTGTGATGGATATGGCATCGAAGGACGCGAAGGATATGGTTGTGATGGATATGGCATCGAAGGACGCGATGGGTATGGTTGAGACGGATATGAAGGTGGATAGGAGCTACCAGGAAGCATGCTAGGGTGATACGGAATGTTAACATCAAAATTTTCATCTTCGGGAGTTAATCTAGGATTGAACAATGAAACACACCTTTCTTCATTTTTTCTTTTCTAACATATGCTCACTATTATGATTGTCATAGGCTTTAAACTAGGCGTGAATAATCGCTAATGATATCAGTCTTTAAAATAGAAGTTGTTATAAAATATATCGATTTTAATTATAATAGAAGAAAATATCATTAAAGGATGTTTAGTGAGATGACAATTATAAAAATCAAAAAAATAAAGATACAAAATTTACGAAATGTACGACATGGTGAAATTATTTTAGCGGTAAATTTCGAGACGTTTTTTAAACCCAATGTTGTAGGTTTATATGGACAAAACGGTTCTGGGAAAACAACTATTGTTGATGCATTTGGCTTGTTAAAGGCACTGATCTCCGGCTGGATTGCTGAAATTAAATTACCATCTCAGGAAAAGAAATTAATTATGGCAGGGGAAGATATGGCAAGTATTGAGTTCGAGTTTCTAGTAGAAAATCAATTTGGCACATTTTTTCTCAATTATTATGTAGAGTTACAAGAAGATCAAAACAGACTGTACACAACGGTTGAACGTTTAGCTTACAGAGAAAACGAGAAAGGGAAGCGTTCAAAGATTCTAATTAATGTTACAGAGGAAGACATACAACTACGTAAAGCAAATCTTTCTGATATGAATGAAAAAACGCGTATCCAATTACTAGTCACTCATCAATTAGCTAAAAAACAATATATGTCCTTTATCTTTCACAAAGATTTAAAGCCATTATTACAGGACAGGTTGTCAGAGCTAGAAATGCAATTGATTCATAATTTAGCAATAGATTTTAATCGGGATTTACATGTCGTTAATAATCAAAATATCGCACCGTTATATGAAGAGCGCAGTATGCCCTTTAGTATTCATCTTGAAAAAACTCGTGGTTCTATCCCTTATAATTTGAAGGGGCCAGCGTTATTGCCTGAGGATGCATTTTACGTGTTATGTGAAGTAATAGAGCAAAGTAATCAAGTATTATCAGCGATTATTCCTGGTCTGTCTATAAAGATTAATGTGCTTACAAAACAAACTATGGATAACGGGGAAAAAGGAATCCGTTTTGAATTTTTATCGCAGCGAGGGGAACGCGAATTACCACTACGGACAGAGTCAGAGGGAATTTTGAAAATTATTTCTGTACTCAGTGTACTCATTGCCGTTTATAACAACCCAAATGCTTGTGTAGTAATTGATGAATTAGATTCTGGTGTTTTTGAATATTTGTTAGGCGAGTTGTTAACAGTGATTGATGAGGACGGAAAAGGACAGCTTATTTTTACGTCTCATAATTTACGTGTGTTAGAGGTGCTTGCTATTAAAAACTTATGGTTTACGACAACGAATGAGGATCGTCGTTATGTGCAGCTAAAAGGTATCAAAGAGGTCAATAATGCTCGAGATGTTTATTTACGTGCAATTCAGTTGGGCGGACAGGATGAGGAGATTTATAAGGAAACGAAGATATTTAAAATCAAGCGTGCTTTTCGAAAAGCAGGTGTCCAGCATGACTAAAAAGGTTCTATTAATAATTGTAGAAGGGCAGACGGAGCAAATTGTTTTGGAGGATTTTCTGGATGAACATTTTGCAAATTCCACGATTCGTTTCGATGTACAACGGGAGGATATTTTAACGAAGTGGGATACTCATAAACGAATACCTAATATTAAAAATAGTGTTGCACGAGTGATTCAGAACTATTTGGAAAAGTATAAGTTTTTAGCGAAAGATTTAACCGCTGTCGTTCATATTACAGATGCAGATGGTTGCTTTATCGCCCCTGAATTTGTCAAGGTGAAGGAAGATATTGAGGGGAAGTTACATTACACAGAAGATGCAATATTGGTGAAATCTGAGAAGCGTAAGGAGCAAATCGAGCAACGTAATGAAATGAAGGCGAATAATGCCAAAATCCTTGTAGCGAATGATCATTTTAGCATTCAACGATTAAAAATACCGTATCAGCTATTTTATTTTTCTACAAACTTGGAGCATGTACTATGGGATGAGCGCAATGAAGTAGCAACGGAAAAGGTGCAAAAAGCTGATGAATTTATGGAAAGTTTATCGAGTTCCATAGAAGAATATTTAACAGAATTTCTCCCAGTTAACGCAGAGCTTCCGTATAAAGAAAAAATGAAAATGAGCTGGTCATTTTTAATGGAGGGCTGTAATTCGTTACGACGCGGAACGAATGTGCCCTTATTATTTGAAATGATTAAATCAGATGTACAATGAAAACAAAATGGCTAAGGTAATCTTTGTGAATGATGATTTCCGTTCCAGGCTACTCGCTTTCCTGTGGGCGAGCGTCGAGCCGCTTCCTCCGCTTAAGGAACGAAGGCTAAGTGCGTCACGTCCTGTGACAATGCCTTCGTGACCAACATCGTGTTGGCCTCAGGGTCTCGCCTGTCTCGCTTTCCCACGGGAGTCGAGTAGCCTTCCACTACAATCAGCAATAGTGTAGAACTTTTATAAAATCTATGCATTTCAAAAGTGAACAAATGGTTACTCTTCATAATAGACTTATAACAGTTAAGGCGATTGTATATCTGTTGTTGCTGCGCTTCGTTTTGCCGAAGAGCTATACTATGACACCTTAATAAATCACCTTTATGTTAAAGAACCACAACATTCACAAAGATCTTCCTGACCAGTTTGTTTTCAACACTATAAATGCCCTCCAATATTTAAATGGAGGGCATTGGAAATTTAACAACAGGTGACGAAAATCATCTAGCGACCGTTTCCTGTTTTTGTACACATGAGTCTTTAGCGCATTTGCTCGTAACTACGAATATGTCCTAAAATAGCTGGATCTTTAATTTTTGTATCCTCACTTAACAGTAAAAGCTTTGACATAATCTCGGCTGTACGCGGATCGTCATCCACCATTGGTAAGAAAATTCGACCGCGGTGCTGAGATGGTACGGCGATTATTGGAATCATTGAACCGCCTACTTGATGGACAACGCCACTGCCTAAGTGCAATGAATAGCTAGCAAGTTTGCCTTCAATAAGTGCATGCTGCTTTTTCACTTCGACATTTGTTAGCTTTAATAGCTTCGCTAATTCTTCTACAATGACACTACGCATATCAATTGTAGAATGGCTCGCTTCAGGATCAACACCACCGACATGTGCAACACTTACAACGAGGTCAATATCTCGCATCACTTCTGAGAATATCGTTGCAGGAATGTCATCTAATACTAGGTCTTTACCAGTTAAACGATTGTAGAAATAGACACCTTCAATAGCCGGTGCTTCGATTTCTGCTGGTGTAAACCAATCTGCCTGCGCATACAAGGAGGCAACGATGTTTTCTTTGTAATACACTTTTCGTGGTCCTTCATCATAACTAATTTGCCAACCCCGTGTTTTTAAGAGTGCAACCGTTTGAGAAGGATTTACTTGATGTCCCGCATAACGCAATGATCTTTTTTGTCCTTGTTCGTCTGCATTTATTACATAAAGCTCACGGAATATTTGCTTAAATGGCTGTTTTATTTCGTGTTCGAACATAGTAGCTTGCCATTGTCGCCATTGTCCGCTGTGCAGTAGGTGATACGGATGGGCGATTGTTAATATAGCTGTAGGAGCAAGCGATACTATGTCGTCTGTTAGTAGCTTTAGACCATCCTTAGTTAGCCATCCTACATGCTCTTCTTTTTTAAAGATGAGCTTTTGTAGAAGTGGAGCTAAAATCGGGTGCTCTAATAAATTGATCAGCTCTTCGGCAAAGAATTTAGTTTCAAGCTCCATTGCCTGTTCGAGTGATGGGCGTGCTCGTTTATATTGCTCCTGTAATTCTTTTCTTGCCTCCTGCAATTCTACAACTTGCGCATGTTTTTTCAGTGCAGCAGGAATGTTTTTTAGTTGCTTCCCATCCTTTTCAACGATCATCGTAACATTTGCATCCTCATCAATTTGTAGCTGTGCAGTAATATGTTCGATTTGTTGTGCATCGAATAAATGCTTGATATCGGTATAGGCTGCTAGCTCCATGCGCCATGTGAAGCGTGTTGTTTCGCCGTCTCCTGCATTTCGTGCTAAATTTTCGAGCGCAATGCTGGCTGCACGCGCTTCACTAGCACGACGCTGTGCACCAAATTGTTTGCTTTCCTTTAAAAACTGTTGGATGAATTGATAGCGTGTTAGCGCATCCTGTTGATCCGATTTTTTTAGTGGAATAAGTCCGAGTGCACGTAGTTTATCTTTATTGCGTTTATCGCGAATTTCTTCCATTAACGGTTCTGGACTAAGCTTGCCTATTGCTGTATCAGCATAAAGCTGTGCTCGACGGTGGTTAGCTCCCTCCGATGCATATTTTGCTGCATCATATACAATCTTGAAATTTTTGGCGCCTATTGTTTGATACGCACTTTGGAACCAAGCTAAATCAAATGCACCGTCACGGAAGTCATCAGCAGTAATGCTTGAGAAAAGAGCAATTTGATCTTTAGCAAAGTCCGATAAATGGTCGGTTGTATGGGCGATAAAGTACCATGCTGATTCTTTTAATCCTTCCCAATCAATCAATTCACTAACAAGGTCGACCCAATGTTGGTTATACATCATCGCTTCAATTAAGCGTTCTTTTGAAATATCTGTTTTTTCCCACGCATCTTTTAATTGCTGCGCAGTTTCTTCTTTTTTAGGATAGCAGCTTGCAAGTAGGCGAGAAAAAACATCCTTTTTCGTTTCCGCTTGCCAAATATAGCCACGAGCAAGCTTTTCACCATCTAATGCTTGTAAAATCTTTAAGAAATAATCAATACCCTCTATATAAGAAATTCTACTAGCGAGTTTCGTTACTACTGTAGGAATATCACCACGCATAAGCTCTATCTCTAAAATGCGATCAATGGCCTGCTCACGAACAGCAAAGAGATTCGATAAGTCTTCAAATGACTGTTGATAACGCTCCGTTAATTTACTTGGTGCACCAAGTATTTCAGAGGCTAATGTATCTGTGAAGATGGTTTCAAATAAATGATTCGTAGTGAACAAGCCTGCTTTACAAGCATCTAAATATTGGAATAGGTTTAGATTGTATATAGTTGGGCTATATTGCTCTGTCTGCTTCCTCTTTGTTAACTCTTCGTTAATGGCAAGCATTTTGACATATTCACCGTAAGTCGTATAGTCAGAGAAGCATCGATGAACAAAAGTATCAATAACATCTAAAGCTACTATAGTTGAAGTAGAGTTATAATAATAGTCCCTCTCTCGTACCTCAAGCTTCCACTGCTCGGCAGATATTTGTGTTAAAAGCTGAAGCATAATACCGATTGCTTGTTCAAAAGCATTAAACTCAGGTGCATGCTGTGTTAGTAATGCGACAGCCTCTTTATGAAGCGCCTGCTCTCCAGAGACATTATCTAAATCTTGGGAAAGTACAGTGAAAATTCGTTCCACTGTTCGCTGATATTTGAAGTTGTTAAACTTAGCAACAAATTCTTTTATTTCTGCATAATTAAAGAATGGAGCGATTAAGGTTTGTGCTGCTTCGCTCAGTTCATGTACCGCAGGATGTTCAGATAGATTGTTATAAAAGTTAAAATAAGCTAAATCCTCTGTACTGAATTTGGACGTCTTTATCCACTGGAGAATTTCATCTGATATCGGATATACATCGAGACTTGCGTTTCGATTGTTTTCTGTTTTCGCAGCAACGATGTTAAATGTTTGCCCTAATGTTGTTATAATCGGCGTATCATTCCATTGATATGTCTCGTACTCATAGTGGGCATTAGCATCTAATAGTTGAATAAGTTGTTCAAGCTTTAACAACAGCTTCTCTATATCATAATTAAAGAATTTTTCCAGCGGCATGGATTCCTGCATATATAAAGGGACAAGCTGCTGCCATGCTTCCACACCGTTCATCTTTATATCAATATTAGTGATGTTGTCGTATTGAATAGGAGGGTGTGGCGTATATAAACCAAAGCCATTGTCCTCGTTATATTCTGGAACATCACTTGTTAACAATTGATCTAACATCACTTGTTCTGTCTTCGTTACTTTCGGAAGCAGGTCACAGAATGCGGCTATTTGCTCACTAGCTAAGTGATGTTCTTTAGAGGCTTCCAACAACAACTCAAGCCCACCAAGTCGCTTCAACTGCTTCTTGTCCTGTATGAGTCGTTCGGCACTTTGCAATATTTTCTCTTGCGACTGAAGCTTTAAGAGTGAAATGGCTTCTTTACGAAGTGAGCCTGATTTATTCGCTAAAAGGTCCTCGATTTTTAAAACTTCATCGTCTGTAGGTGTTAGTGATTGTATTTTGTTCAACGCAATGGAACGATTGATGGAGCTTCGATCTCGTAAAGTGCTAAATAGAAAATCGCGCTTTCCTTGCGTAGTATCGTCAAGACAATAAATATTCAGAAGGCCGATTCTACTTGTAGGAGAGTAAGAATCTGCATCCGCAATAATACGTTGAAATAGCTCTTCATCTTGTAAATGGTGGGCTAATATGATTTGTGTTGAAATTAAATCTTCTAACGACAAGTGTGCATAGACGAATGCTAAAGGTTTTCCTGTAATTGTTATACCATCTTTCGTGACTTCGCTCTTTGCCCATTCAAGCTGTTCAAATAGAGAGTATTCAATTCCTTGTAGCTGAGTATTGTCTTGCATGAACTTTTGTAAATCTTTAACCCAATCATTATCTCTAGCATATTCACTATTAATATAGTTATTTGCATATAGGAAATTGCCCCAAGCAAATGTAAATAGCTCAATATCCGTCGTTGTTAAAATAAGATCCTTGACATACTGTGCAGTGAAGGAAGTTTTCCCTAGATTTTTTAAAAATGCAAGTGTTGTCAGCTGGATATGCTTTTCGCGGTTTAACAACTCTGGCAAAATAGTATCGAGTTTCGTGTAATCCTTTGTAGAAATTGTCCAAAGTGCCACGTAAATATCGATCGTTCGCTCGCTTGTTAGTAGCTCAACGGCGAACTGGTCGTCTTCAATTGCTTGAATCGCTAACGATAATACTTCCTCTGTAACTTTTTGATTTTCGAAGCTAGTATAGCCAAGTCCCATCCATGTATCGACAGCGCGAATCACGGAGGAGAAGCGAGTGAGCTGATGCTCCTGAATAAGCTTCATAATTGTCAGCTGCGCATCGAGAGTACCGTGATCAATATTTTCTACAATGGCTTGACGTAGTCCCTCTTGCCGTGCAGCAGCAACTAATAGTTTACCAAGTGCCTCATGCATACGAGCATTGGTCGATTTGAAAATACCTCTTATCAGTGGGTATCCAAAAAAGGTACCCTGATGCTCGTCAAATAATATATTTTCAACCGCTTCTTCAATAACCGAGTTTTCTAATGACAGTTCTTCAGCAAGCATTTGTTCAAAAACATTAAAGGGCATTACCTTTGCATTCTCATTTTTAATGACAAAGGAGCTATAGTTAGGGTATGAACCATGCTCAAATTGATTGTGATTTATCAGTAATTCCTGCAGATTCATTTCTTCAAATGTCAGCATTTCTTCAATTAATTGTAAGCATTGAGAAAGGTGGTCCTGTACGGGTTGTGCAGAACGAAATGATCTACGCATAATGCCGGTCTGAAACATTGCTGTATCGTAACGTAATGCCAGTTTCTTAATAGTTTGTGCACGCTCTTGTGAAGAAAAGAGTGTAAGAACATCGAATAGTGGCCCAGCAAATAGCTCCTCAAGTGTTGTGACATTTAATTCAGCAACTTGTCGCTTAATATCATGATCACGATTATCCATATAGTGAAGCAATGCCGTGGCTAGTGGCTGAATAGCTATTGGTGCAGTATCTATTTTGTTTTGCAATTGTACATTTTGTTCATGTGTAAGTGTCATGAGAATCGCTCCTTACCAAATGCGTCCTGCTAGCATTGTTAGTTTAATAAATGTAAAAACATCGTCTTCTTGTATTGTTAATGGTGTAGTAAGTGAATTCAATTGTTCCTCATTATGGAGTACTAAGAAAAGCTCATCTTCAAAGGCTTGAAGCACTGTCGATATAGCTTGGTCTATAGACTGTACAGAGGCATTTTTTTTCTCACCAAAATGTACTTTGCCATGCTGTACTGCCTCCTCTAGCTGCTGATCAGTAATATAAATATGGAGCGGAGTATCCAGTGCTTTTTCGTTATAATTCTGAACTTCTTGTGTTACAAGTTGCGTAAGTAAATCTTCCAAAGTATAGACAGGCCCTTCAATAGTAAATGGGATTTTTTGAAGTTTACGTGATTTTTTGCCGATTGTTTTTTGTTGGTAAAATAAACGCAATCTAACACCTCCTTACAGTAACTTCATTATACAAGAGAGTAAATGGCGAAAAGAATGAGGCATTTTACGTTAGTTGTATAAAAAAATTTGGGAAAAGTGTAACAAATAAATTGTTGCGACGACTTATTTGTGAGTGTAGAAAGTGGGGTGAAGTTTTGCATAAGGATATACCAAAATAGAACATTTGTACGATTGTTATTATCGTGATGTGTATCATTTTGCGCTTTATTATACAAATAGCAAGCAAGAGGCAGAGGATATTACGCAAGAAACGTTTTTTAAAGTGATGAAGCAGTTAGATCATTTAAAGGATCAAGATAAAGTAAAAACTTGGATCATATCAATTGCGCGAAATACAGCAGTAGACATACATAGAAGGCAGAAAATAAAACGTCTATTAATAGAAAAACTTAGCTGGCAGCCTGTATTAAAGGAAGTTCCTAAGCCTCTAGAAATGGTAGAACTACATGAACAATGGGAAACAGTACAAGAGGCACTAATGACGTTAAAATCACATGATCGAACAATCATTATTTGCCGAATGTTAAAAGACTACACTATTCAAGAAACAGCTGCAATTTTGGGTATCTCGGAAGTCAAAGTGCGCGTTGATTTTCACCGAGCCCTGGCAAGACTTCGAAAAAAGGTAGGGAGGGATGATTGATGGACGAACGTGATTACGAGTTATTTGACGCATTAAAAAAACGCCCTGATAAAGATCCGGATGTATATTTCTCCAATCAATTGCGTAGAGAGTTACAAAAGAGTCATATAAAGAAAACAAAACGATTACCTGTTGCAACGATACTCACCGTTCCTGTAACATTAGCCGTTCTTCTATTTGTCTTCATGATTGGTGCAGGGCAATCGTTCGAACTGAAAAATGCAGCACAGTTAACCATCAATCAGGAGAAAAACTTTACACATCTAGTAGTCATTTTTCTATTGCTTGCGCTCTCGTTGTTTATTTTGTTCGTTTATTATAAAGGGCTTACGAGGGGAAAACTTGTCTACATGACATTTGCATTGTCTTTCTTGGCATGGATTGGGAACCTAGTATATGCAGAGAAACAAAACATAGATGAACCTATTGTGCAACCAAGTTATAGTGAGTCCTACGATATTAAGCAAGATCATATAGATGAAATTCAACAGGATAACTATTTGATGAAAACAATAGAGGGAGGCATAAAATAATGAAAAATCCTTACGATTATTTATTTAATGGTGTGTGTTTTGTTTTTATAGATTTAAGGTTTTTGGGAATAGCTGATACTGATATATTACCAGATTTTATTGGCTACCTATTTTTTGCATTCGGTATTCACATGTTGCCGTCTTTTCATAACATAAAGCGTTGGTCGAAAAACTTCGCCATTATTTTAGCAGTATTATCATTTTTTGTGGAGCTAGATCAATGGCTAGGTTATAAGATGCTAGGGGAAATTGGGGTACAGTTTATACAATTTTTATTCATCGTCTTTATGTACGTTGTTTTCCAATTATTATTGCACATTCATAAAAATAAACCTTTAGAAGCTAAAACATTTAAAACATATCAAAAGTTTATAGCATTTATGCTCTGTGGCTTTGTCATACAGTCATTTTCAATAAATATTGATGCAAGTATGCGAGAAAATGTTCATTTTATAGGTTCTGTACTACAGTTACTTGCTTATTTCTATTTTTTATTCTATTTTCAAGCGTGTTATAAATATTATAAAGAAATCAATGAAAACAAGGTCCATTCGCTGAAATAAGCGAAATCTAAGCATTCGATGCGTCTATATGCAACGAATGCTTTTTTGTTTCTCAATTTTATTAGGGGCAAATAACCGAATAAAGCTATTTCCATTGTCATAAGATTAATTGGTATTGTCCGGTTCATTGCAAAAGATGTTTATTTTTTTAATACTCGGGTAAATGTAATTTAAGTATGACTGTAATGAATCGACAGTTTAATCATTTCAAAAGGAGGCACTGACATTCAAATACATGTTGTACGAGCAGGGGATTCTGTCTGGGGGATTGCGCAGGCTTATGGGACGACAGTTCAGAAAATTGTAGATGCCAATCAAATTCCTGAACCCAATCGATTAGTTGTAGGGCAAGCTCTTGTGATTCCAATTGTCGGAAGCTTTTATTATGTGCAGCCGGGGGATAGTCTTTGGACCATCGGCCAACGCTTTGGCATCAATTATTTAACCCTTGCACAAGTAAACGGTATTAATCCGAATCAACCTTTATCAGTGGGTATGAGACTCTATATTCCACCCCAACCAAAAACAAGAGCTGAAACATTGGCGTATTTAGAGCCGAGAGGGACATCTGTTAGTGAACCATTATTGAATCAGGCAAGAGAAGCGGGTCCATTTTTAACTTATCTTGCTTTGTTTAGCTATGAGGCAAGACGAGATGGGACGCTGAAGAGACCGCCAAGTCAAGGTGTACCGCAAATTGCTAATGATACAGGAGCTTCTCTAGCAATGGTTGTCTCAAATTTGGAGGATTTTACTTTTAGCGGTGAGTTAGCAAGAGATATTTTTCAAAGTACAGCAGTACAGGATTTGCTCTTTGATAATATTCTTGAAGAGGCAAAGCGATTAGGAAACGTTAAAGATATTCATTTCGATTTTGAGCATTTGCCGGGTGATCAACGCGAGGCGTATAACAATTTTTTAAGGAGAGCTGTGAACCGATTCCATCCACAGGGCTATACAGTATCGACAGCGCTCGCTCCAAAAACAAGTGCTAGTGAGCGAGGTCCGTGGACTGAGGCACATGATTATAAGGCACATGGCGAAATAGTCGATTTTGTTATGCTAATGACTTATGAATGGGGGTATTCTGCCGGGCCTCCTATGGCAGTGTCACCACTTCCAGAAGTTGAGGAAGTTGTAAAATATGCAGTAAGTGAAATACCTCGGAACAAAATTTTACTAGGACAAAATTTATATGGCTATGACTGGACGCTGCCCTTTGTACAAGGGGGACCATATGCAAAAGCAGTTAGTCCACAAGCAGCTATCGAGATTGCTAAGAAATATAATGCAGCCATTCAGTATGATTTGAGGTCTCAAGCACCCTTCTTTGATTACTATGATGAGCAAGGGAAAGCGCATGTAGTGTGGTTTGAGGATGCAAGATCCATTCAGGCGAAGTTCAATTTAATCAAACAGTACAAACTTCGAGGAGTAGGCTATTGGAAGTTGGGTCTACCATTCCCGCAAAATTGGTTATTAATTGGATCGAATTTTGATGTGGTGAAGAAATGAGAAGCTTTAGGAGATATAGAAATCGCGAGTTGCCCAATCTATTTTCTTCAAAGTGGAAAAAATCTGTAAATATCATTTCTATTTTTGGTAATGTATAGTATAATTATGGTAAATAGTATTTTAGGAGGGATATTTTGGGTAAGTTTAAAAAATTAGGTATTATACTAACGTCTACAGCATTTTCCGTCGGTGTACTTTCACCAATGGCACAGGCTTCTGCTAATGTAAAGGAATCTCCAGAAAGAGTTGCAATTCAGGTAGATTCAAAAGAAACTAAAGTAACAAAAAGTATGCTTGTTAAGCAAGTGCAGACACTGTTTGGAGATAAATTTAATTTTGTCACAGAGAATGATTTCAATATGGGACAAGGGCATTACTATAATGATGATAAAACGGTACGCTATGAATTATTCTTCCATAAAACAATCGACGGCAAAGATATTTACGGTGGTTTTACGTTTAAAGGCGACGATTTAGAATTAGAAAACTTCCACTATCAGCCTGCAAATGTAGCGGATGCAATTTATCCTGCTAAATATTCAAAGGCTGAGGCAAAAAAAGTTGCTGAAGACTTCCTGGGAAAAATGCCTAATACTGCCAATTACAAGCTTCGTGAAGATTTAATGTATGATGATTTTGGTTTCAGTAGACCGATTTCTGAACCAATTTCGTATTCATTCACTTATTCGCCAACTCACAATGGTGTACCATTTAGTGATGAGAGTATGCATATTGAAGTTCTAGCAAATGGTGAAATTGTGGGTATGTATCGTAATACTGAGTCAACTAGTAAAGCAACATTTGACAGCTTAGAACAGAAAAAGAGTGAGGCAGACATACTTGCACAGATTCGCGAAAACTTATCAGTAGAGTTACGTTATTATATTGACTATAGCTACGGAACAGATGAAGCAATCGCTAAGCTTGTGTACGTGCCAACTAACTTCATGGGTGTAAATGCATTAAATGGGCAGTGGCAAACGATGAATGGTTTCACTTCACAGGTGCCAAAGACAAAAGGTGTGGAAAAACTTTCAGCACAACCACTTGAGCCTAGAAAGAAAAATATAACATTAGCTGAAGTTGAAGAGTTAGCACAGTCTCTCTTAAAAGTTGATTCGGACAAAGTAAAGCTGCGAATTGAATCGATTGATGAAATAGAAAATGAAAATGGCGAGACAATTTATTCAGTAAATTACTCGTACGATTATGGGAATCGTGGCGTAGGCGCATCATTCGAAGTGAACAAAGCAACAGGTGAACTTATAAACTTCTGGAATATAAGTGATGAAGCCTTAGAGAAGGATGATAAAGTAGAGCCAATCTCAAAAGATGCTGCGTTAGAAAAGGCATTAGGCTACGTAAAAGAGTGGGCTCCTTCATATATTCATAATTATTCAAAACCAATTGAAGAGCCAATATATGATAAGTATAGTAAGCAATATTACTTCTCGTTCCCACGTATTGTCAATGGCATTGCTGTAGTAGGGGATGAAATTTCTGTTAATATCGGTGCAGATGGGAAACTACAAGGTTTAAATGTTAGTAATCACAAGGTTGATAATTGGCCGTCTGTAAACAAGGCTGTTTCTGCTGATAAAGTAAAAGCAATGTATAGTGATGATGCAAAATTGAATCTACAGTATGCAAAACAGGATGGAGAGGGTAATAGCCACTATAATTTAGTATACTCTCCAGTTTATAATGGAAGCTTGTTCAATGTTGTTGATGCAACAACTGGTGAATGGCTTCATAAAATTGACGATTCTAAAGAACTACCTGCCATTTCACATCCAACAGCAGGAGGAGAATTAACTTATTTACTACGTCAAAATGTGTTAGACGTTAAAGACCCAGCAAACTTTAATGCTGATACAGCTGTAACAAAGGGAGAAGCTTTGAAAATTTTAGTTAAATCATTATCATGGGGACATGATTATGGTAGAGGAAACGATAAGCAATCCTTCAAAAATATTGACAAAAAGCATCCTTTATATGGAACTGTTGAACAAGCTGTAAGCATGGGCATGTTACAACCGGCGGATCAATTTGCAGAAGATGCAACATTGACTCGTCAAGAGCTTGCAGAATGGTTAGTACGTGTACTAGATTTAGAAAAAGTAGCTAAACATAGTGACATTTATAAGTTAAACTTCACTGATGCAGGCTCGATTGATCCAGCGTATGCAGGCTACGTTGCTTTAGTAAGCGCAATGGGATTGATGGATGCACAGCAAAATAAATTTAATGCTACTGAGAAAGTGACATATGCAGATTTAGCTGTCTCAACAGTTCGATTAGCAAAAGCTGTTAATGAAAATAACAGCAGTCGTAATTACTGGTAATCAAAAATGAAAAGGGTATCTCCCATTAGTTGGGGATACTCTTTTTTGTTTGTTTGTAGGCGATTATGGAAATAATATTTGAAGAAAGGAGTGTCAAGATGAGAATAAAATTAGCATTAGTTGTTTCGTTAATGACAGTCATACTTTATGGTTGTACCAAGGAAAAAGTTCAAGACGTCCCTGCCAATGCTCCAACTAAACAAAATGCAGGACAGCAGGTGAGCGATACTGCTACTGAACAAATAACGTTTAATTTTTTGGAACTTTCATTGGATGTTGATTATTCTGCAACGGAGTCTTATGAGGTGGAATATGAAAATAAAAAATCCGGTATAGAGGCGAGATTAAAGGATGAACGTAAGAATGAAAAGCTTCAAGGTGATGCTGCTTATACGAAATTAGAGCCATTGTTCAAGCAACTGACATTTGATTCTACTACACCTAATGATGAGGTAATAGACCAAGTAATCTCAGTATTTCATATTGCTGAAGACTTCCAATCGATTGAGGTTGAAGTGGAGTTTGCTGATGGTAATGAAAAGGAATTTAAACGAATTAAATAACAAAACTTCGTTGCATTTACAATATGAAGAGCTAGTTAACACTATAATTACTGGCTCTTTTAATTTCGCTTGGATTATCGTCTCCCATGTAAGGGCACGAATAAATGAGCCAACATTGTACTCTAGGAGATAACAGCAATACAAAAGAATTGCTGTTAAGAAGTCTATATGATATTATTATCTCGAATTAAAGATAATTGATTTGATAAGCTCGAACAAAAAGGCTTTGTGTCTCGACATGCTTACCCGAAAGATCGTCGTGTCACATATGATTTATTAACATATGAAGGAAATACATTAACGAGATTTTTAAAGTATTAGATCAACAAGAGATGGAAACAATGATTCTGTCTTTGAAAAAGGTTGGCTTGCAATTAAATAAAAAAAATTTTTTTGCGTAAATATCTCGAATTCGAGATAAATAGGAGGAATATAGAATGAACCACTTAAAAGGAATTCATCACGTTACTGCTATTACAAGTAGTGCAGAAGAGAATTATAAATTTTTTACTCATGTATTAGGAATGCGATTAGTGAAAAAAACGGTTAATCAGGATGATATCCAAACATATCATTTATTCTTTGCAGATGATAAAGGAAGTGCTGGCACAGATATGACTTTCTTTGACTTTCCGAACATTCAAAAAGGTGTACATGGAACAAACGAAATTTCAAAAACATCATTCCGAGTTCCAACAGATGTTGCATTGGACTATTGGCTAAAACGATTTGATCGATTAAATATTAAACATACAGGTATTAAAGAACAGTTTGGTAGGAAAACTTTATCTTTCGTCGATTTTGACGATCAGCAATATCAACTGATCTCTGATGAAAATAATACAGGTGTTGCGTCAGGTACACCATGGCAAGATGGGCCGATACCACTTGAATATGCGATTACAGGCTTAGGTCCGGTTTTTGTTAGAGTTGCTAACTTTAAACATTTCAAAGAGGTACTAGAGAAGGTGATGCTCTTTACAGAAATTGCGGAGGAAGGAGATTTCCATCTATTTGAGGTTGGTGAAGGCGGAAATGGTGCACAAATGGTTGTAGAATTTAACACAGTTTTACCAGTAGCTCGACAAGGCTTCGGTACAGTGCACCATGCAGCATTCCGCGTAGAGGATCGGGCTGTATTAGATGAATGGACTGAACGATTTGAAAGCTTTGGTTTCCATACTTCTGGTTATGTAAATCGACACTTCTTTGAATCACTTTATGCACGAGTAGCACCACAAATTTTATTCGAGTTAGCAACTGATGGCCCAGGATTTATGGGAGATGAGCCGTATGAAACTTTAGGCGAAAAATTATCGTTACCACCATTTTTAGAGCCAAAGCGTGCGCAAATTGAAGAGCTTGTTCGCCCTATTGACACTGTAAGAAGTACGATTACGTTCGATAAAGAATATAAGTAATACTTTTAATCCCATTCAGTAGAGAAACATAAGTCTCTACTGAATGGAAATTACATACTCTTAGGAGGTCAGCTGGATGGAATTTGCAAAGCTAATAGATAAGCGCCGATCAGCAAATAATTTTATAGAGGGCATCAAGATGAGTGAAGAAGATATACGTCCCATTTTGGAGGATGTAAAGCTTGCCCCATCCGCCTTTAATTTACAACATGCCAATTATATCGTTGTACTAGATGAAGAAAAAAAAGAAAAAGTACGAGAAGCAGCATACGGGCAATATAAAGTGCATTCAGCCTCAGCGGTTATACTTGTATTAGGAGATAAAGAAGCCTATAAAAATACTGCTAACCTTAATCAAGGAATGGTTGACTTAGGCATTATTAATGCTTGTGAATTAGAAAATATCGTTCATGAAAACGCTAAATTTTATGAAGAACGTGGCGAGGAATTTATGAAGGAGGAAGCCATTCGTAACGCTTCACTTTCAGCTATGTTATTTATGCTAGCAGCCAAAAATCGCGGATGGGATACATGTCCAATGATCGGCTTTGATCAGCAACAAATGAGAGCTCTTTTTAATGTCCCAGAAACACATGAAATTGCACTAATGATGACAATAGGTAAGGAAAAAGAAAGCAGTCGCCGCCTACGTGGTTATCGAAAACCGGTTGAGGAATTTGCAACCTATTATTAGGTCGGTATACAATGAAATTGATTTACAAATAAAGAATTTTTTCACATTGGGGAGGAAACGTCTTGAAAGTAGTTGCAATCGTAGGCAGTATCCGTAAAGAATCTTATAATATGCAATTAGCAAAATTTATTGAAAAGCGTTATGCAGAGAAATTTGATCTTGAAGTATTAAGCTTGAAGGATTTACCTATGTATAACCAAGATATCGAAAATGAGGCACCACAAACAGTACTTGATTTTAAAGCACGAGTAAAAACGGCTGATGCAGTTCTTTGGGTGACACCAGAATATAATGGAACTGTGCCGGGTGTAATGGTTAACGCAATCGATTGGCTATCCCGTGTGGACAGAGTAATGATTGGCAAGCCATCATTCATGATGGGGGCATCAATGGGTAACTTAGGTACTGTTAAAGCACAATTACATTTACGAGATATTTTATTCTCACCTGGTGTTAATTCACCATTACTTAGCGGTAATGATGTTTATATTGGTGCAGTACACACTAAATTTGATGGAGAAGGTAATTTAACAGATGAGGGTACTGTCAAATTCCTTGATGTAGTTATTGATAACTTCTTAAACTGGATGAAAAATTACATTTAAAGAAAAGAAGAGGCTAGGACATAACTGGTCAAAACCTTAAAAAGCGTGAGAAATCAATTTTAGAAAAGTTGATTTCTCGCGCTTTTCTGATGAGAAGGTTTTTAATTTTGTTTTGAAAATATACTTATGTCCCCTGCCTCATAGAAATGGTCAAGGTAATTTTTGTGAATGTTGTGGCGCTTTACATGAGGGTGATTTCCGTTCTAAGCTACTCGTTTTCCTGTAGGTGAGCGTCGGGCTGCTTCTTCCGCTTATGTTGTTGCAGTAGCTACGCTTTCACACAGATAAACATTATTGCTGAAGTTTTGTTTTATCATTATGAATTAGAGTGACATGCGATAAGATACATACTATATGAAGTGGTTGATTGTAGTGGAGGCTGGGCGACTCCTTGGGGATTAGCGAAAGAGGAACGAAGGCTAAGAGCATCACGTCCTGTGATAACGCCTTCGTGACCTACATCGTGTAGGCCCGAGACCCTGGAGCGAGCATACAGGGGAACGAAGGCTAAAATCATCACGTCCTGTGATAACGCCTTCGTGACCTACATCGTGTAGGCCCAAGCGGCTCATCGGACGCCCCCAGGAAGCTCTGCTCTGCGCGAAAGCGAAGCGTCAGCGGCAAAGCGCCCAGCCGGAACGGAAATCATCCCTCGTTTTGCCGAGAAGCTATACTTATGGACATTTTTTTGCCTACCTAAGATTTATTTCTGCATGAAATCTTCACACTTTAACGTTATACTTTTATGAAATCCTAAATTGGTGGTTAGAGGATGAAAAAACTTTCACTTAAGCTAGGAATAATCTTTTTTATCACATTATTTTGTATTGAAACATTTATGATGTTATTTTTACATGCTTCTTTAACCAATTCTAGAGTTGAAGAGGAATTAACGAGCTTGCAGGCAAGGGGAAATTCGCATCGAACAATATTAGAGAAAAATTTCGATGAGGAAACATTAGCTCACGTAGTATTAATGGAATCAAAAGAAAATACGGATGTTGTTATTACAGATAAGACTGGGAAAATATTAGCTGCTTCACATCCACATCCTGAAATACAAGCTTATATTAAAAATTCCGAAGATAATGTTCCTTATAATGGTAAGGTTTTGCAGGGTAATTGGCAGGAGGAAAACTATATTGCCACAATTAGCCCAATCCAAAAACAGCAAACGACAATTGGATATGTTTTTATGTTTCAAAATACAGATTCCATCAATGCATTAATGGAACGATTAAATAGACATTTTCTAATTGTTGGTATTATTTCAGGAGTGGTGACCATTGCAGTCATTATTGTTCTGTCTAGAAAGCTTGCCTTTCCATTAGTTCAGATGAAAGAAGCGACTTTGAAAATGAGTAAAGGGGATTTTACAGTGGCCCTTTCTACGAATGGTAAAGATGAACTAAGTGATCTTTCTAATGCAATACAGCTTTTATCAGATGATTTACATCATTTAAGAGAGGAAAGAAAGGAATTTTTATCAAGTATTGCCCATGAGCTTAGAACACCATTAACATTTATAAAAGGCTATACAGATATTCTCTATAAACGTGATTTAACGGAGCGGGATCGCCAAAAGTATTTAGGTATTATTATAGAAGAAACCAATCGACTTTCGCGTTTAATAAAAGACTTATTTGATCTAGCAAAAATGGATGAAAACTCTTTTGTTATTGACAAAGAAAGTCTTCATTTGGATAAGTTTTTAGCCAATATTGAGACAAAGCTGAGCCCTGCTTTTCAGGAAAAACAAATACACTTTTTTGTTCAATGTGAAGAGGGATTAACATTAATGGCTGATTCGGCAAGACTTGAACAAATTATTTTAAATCTTTTAAATAACGCATTAACTTATTGTTCCTCAGGAGATTCAACTTCCATAATTGTAAAAAGACACAGTCGCTTTTTACAAATTAGCATAAAGGATACTGGAAAAGGGATTCCGAAGAAGGATTTACCTTATATTTTTGAACGCTTTTATAGGGTAGAAAAATCTCGTACGCGTGCTCTTGGAGGTTCAGGTTTAGGCCTCGCTATTGTTAAAGAGCTTGTACATGCCCATGGAGGAGAAGTAACCGTTTTTAGTGAGGAAAATAAAGGGACTACTTTTGAATTATTGTTTAAGGAGTAGGAACGAATGAAAACAATTTTATTAATTGACGATGAACCTAGGATGTTAGATTTACTAATCCTTTACTTAGAGCCTGCGTTTCATTGTAAAGCAATACCTTCAGCTAAAGATGCTCTAGTTTATTTAGAGGAAAATCATGTAGACTTAGTGCTGTTAGATATCATGATGCCAGAGATGGATGGCTGGCAAGCTTGTCAGGAAATAAGGAAGTTTTGGGATGTACCAGTGATAATGCTAACAGCAAAAGGGGAGCAGGCTGATATTATAAATGGGTTAAATATTGGGGCAGACGACTATATTTTAAAGCCCTTCGATGAGGAAGAGTTACTGGCCCGTATAAATGCGGTATTAAGAAGAACGAAAGTTGAAGAAAAAGTTATTTTCTTTGAAGGGCTCCGTTTAAATAAAGAATCCTTTGAATTATATTTTCAACAAGAGGCTATTTCTTTAACGCCGAAAGAATTTGCGATGTTAGCGTTATTTCTTGATTATCAAAATAAAGTATTTTCAAGGGAGCATCTCATCAGTACGGTTTGGGGTTATAATGTTTCAATCGAAGATAGAACAATCGACTCACACGTCCGTAATTTACGAGAAAAATTAAGGAAAAGTGGTTTCCCTGCGGATGAATATTTACAGACTGTTTGGGGGATCGGATACAAATGGCACAGGTCAGTTAATAGAAAATAGAAGCTAGAAAAAACCAATCTCTGACGATTCCCGCAAAGGTTGGTTTTTTGTTATGAAGGAAACTATAGATTTTTTTTACCTGTTTAGAGCATAGTCGTCTAGGCTAAAGCGCTACATCCTTGAGGTTGCTTCAATCCCACGGACAAAAGTGGTGGAGCGTTTACTTTTGCTTCGGGCTCTCCAGCGTATTAGTTCTTATTTTGCTTCTAGCTCTTCTTCCGTAACCCATTTATGATTTTTTACGGCCTCGCCATTTGTTGTAGACGTATAATCAATCATATAAACTGTCGTTTGTATTGCCTCATCGATATGGACAGTCGCATTTTCCATGCCTTCCATATGAGATGCATCGGTTTTGACTACCGTACCCGGAGCTAATGGAGCCTCACCTTGATTTATCAATTCCTCATGAATAACCCACTTATGATTTTCTACGCGATTTTCACCTGTAGTTGGCTCATAGGAGATAATGTATGCTGTCGTATCATAAGCGCCAACAATCGTTGCTTCTGCGCCTTTCATACCTGCCATGTGTCCATCCGTGATAATGGCGGTGCTTCCAACTGGAAACTTTGGCTTTTCAGCATTTTTCAAAGTTGTTGGTACTGCGCCAGAGCTTGAATGGTTCATCGTGGAATGATCCATCTCTGTGCTATGTTCAGTTTCGATGTTATTTTTTGAATCGGCTTCTGACTTAGTTGTATCGGCAGAGCAAGCCGATAATGTTAGTAAAGCTACTGCTGCCATTAAGCCAATTGACCACTTTCTTTTGAATAACATATTATATTCCTCCTCACTATTTGCTCTTAATGTAGCAAATAAATGTGCAGAAATTGTGGACAGCAATCATATAGGAGTCCCAAAATAAAAAGCCCTCTTTAGCATCAAACTAAAGAAGGGCTTACGTTATTTAACAGGAAGTATTTTTACTATTTTTTGTAGACGGTATGCAAAAATACCGGCAAATATAGCTAAAATAATATCCTTTGGTAATGGAGGCATCATCCAAAGCCATGCCATCTTATAAGAAAAAGCTTCTGGAGCACTAGCCCATAACTTGTAGGCGAAGTACATCCAATTTGTCCCAAGTAAATAATTAATGGCTGTTGCAATTAAAGCAGCAATTACATAGCTTTTTTTCGTTCCACTGCGCTCTACAATACGCCCTGCAACATATGCAGCTAATATAAAAGTAACAATAAAACCGAATGTAGGACTTAAAATTTGTCCAAAGCCCCCACTGAAACGTGCAAATACAGGTGCGCCTGCTAAACCTATACACATATAAACAGTACAAGCGAGTGCACCTTTTCTACTGCCAAGAATAAGTCCTGCTAATATAGCAAAAAATGTTTGTAGCGTGATGGGTACGCCACCAACAACCATAAAAGGTACAAAGGAAGTAATATTAGCGCCAATCATCATCAATGTTGAAAATAGTCCAATATAAGCAATATCTACTGTTCTTAATTTGTGATGCGAGTGTTCCGCTACTGTTGTCATTATTTCACCCCTAATAAGTAATGTTGATAATAATAGTGTAAAAAAATAAAGTTTTTGTGTCAACCTAATATTTTATATAGGTTAACACAAAATATTTATCCTTCTTAATTTGATAAATAATTACTAGTAATAGACTAACTATTAAAATATATGATAGAATCGTCATAATTTTAAAATATCAGATGCAAATGGTGTGACATCTTGTAAATGTGTCACTTAAAAGGGAAGTCGGTGCAAATCCGACGCTGTCCCGCAACTGTAACGAGGAGTTCTATGATGATTTAGCCACTGTTCTAGAATGGGAAGGCAATCATAGGTACATTGATTCGAAGCCAGGAGACCTGCCAATTAGCGAAAATCTGTAATGCCCACGAGGATGAAAGCGATTACGGACAATAGTAGAAGGAAATCTTTCTGACTTTGTTTAATCTAGGGTATTTCTATGCGTATTTTGCATGGAATACCCTTTTTTTATCTTCATTAAGTCTATTATTAATGATTAGGAGTTAATAAACAGATGAATAAAAAAATTATGCTACTATCAATGACTCTTCTTTTAGTACTAATCATTTCAATGACAATTGCCATAATGGTTGGATCGGTTTCTGTTACGCCAATTCACGTATGGAAGGTTATCCTTTCCAAAATACCAATTGTACAAAACTCAATCGAGCAAGATTGGAGTCGTTCACAGGAAATTATTATTTGGCAAATACGAGTTCCGCGTGTATTGCTCGCTGCTATTGTTGGAGCAGGGTTGGCAATTGCAGGAGCAGCTATTCAGGCTCTTGTCCGTAATTCAATTGCCGAACCATATATTTTAGGGATTTCTTCTGGTGCAACGGTTGGGGCCACAGCTGTCATCATTTTAGGTGCTTTTTCATTTCTTGGCGTTTATGCTCTTTCCGTATCTGCATTTATAGGTTCTCTGACAGCAATGGCGTTAGTTTTCTTCTTAGCACGTGTTGGCGGTAGAGTTTCTGTCTTTCGACTTTTACTTTCAGGGATGGCGGTGTCGTTTATTTTATCTGCTATTTCAAATTTTATATTAATGACGTCGAAGCAAGAGGGCGGAATGAAGGCAGTCATGTATTGGATGCTAGGAAGCTTAGCTGGTGCGAAGTGGAGTAATCTTTTAATTCCTACAGTTATTTTTATCGTGGTATTTGCCTTGTTATGGCTCCACTATCGAAGCTTAAATTTATTACTTCTTGGGGAAGAAGCAGCGGTTACATTAGGGGTTAACTTACAACAATTTCGAATACAGCTTATCTTATTAGTATCGTTATTAACGGGTGTGCTTGTCGCAGTAAGTGGTTCAATCGGATTTGTTGGCTTAATCATTCCGCATATTGTACGGCTGATTGTAGGTTCAAACCATAAATATGTCATACCGATTAGTGCTTTGTTTGGGGCAATTTTCTTAGTTTGGGCAGATGCACTTGCTCGAATTATAATTGCCCCTGAAGAAATGCCAATTGGAATTATCACAGCTTTTTGTGGAGGGCCATTTTTCATTTGGCTACTACGTCGTAACAATTATTCTTTCGGTGAAGGGGATTAAAGCATATGACATTAGAGACGAAACAAGTATCTTTCTCCATTTCTGATGAACGCATATTACATGAAGTAAGTGTACAAATAAAGGAAAAACAATTTGTTGGGTTAATCGGTCCTAATGGTAGTGGGAAGTCAACGCTATTAAAGAATATGTATCGTTTATTAAAACCAGAAAGTGGAACAGTTTTATTAAATGAACAGGATATTTTAAAGCAATCGAGTAAAAGTATTGCGAAAAATTTAGCAGTAGTGAGTCAAGAAACGCCGGTCGTATTCGATTTTACCGTACATGATTTAGTCAGTATGGGGAGAACACCTCATAAAAAACTATTCGAGCTTGATCAGGAACGAGATTTCCAAATAGTGAAAAATGCACTAGATCAAACAGGAATTGCTCATTTAGAGAAACGTAGCTTTAGTTCTCTTTCGGGCGGAGAAAAAAAGCGTGTGATGGTTGCCCGTGCGCTCGCTCAGCAAGCACAGATGCTTATTTTAGATGAGCCAACGAATCATCTAGATATTCAGCATCAATTGCAGCTAATGGATCTAATTCAAACCCTACATTTAACAGTTGTTGCGGCAATACATGATTTAAACATTGCAGCTATGTATTGTGATCAAATTTATGTTTTACAGCAAGGGCGAATTGTCAATTTTGGAACACCAGAAGAAGTACTTACACCAACATTATTACAAGATGTTTTTGGTGTTTACGCTGATATTCAAACACATCCACTTACAGGGAAGCCTTATTTAACGTATGTCTCAGAGCAATTTACGAAGAAAGCTTTAAAAACTACATAAATAAAGTATGGCTCTTCGGCAAAACGAGGGGTGATTTCCGTTCCGACTGAGCACAGATGTTTTTTGTGCGTAAGCGAAGCGGCAGCAACAGATGTTTTTGTGCGAAAGCGAAGCGTCAGCAACAGATGTTTTTTGTGCGTAAGCGAAGCGGCAGCAACAGATGTTTTTGTGCGAAAGCGAAGCGTCAGCAACAGATGTTTTTGTGCGTAAGCGAAGCGGCAGCAACAGATGTTTTTGTGCGAAAGCGAAGCGTCAGCAACAGATGTTTTTTGTGCGAAAGCGAATAGTTTGGAACAGAAATCACCCTTATTTAAAGCGCCACAACATTCACAAAGATTTTCTTGCCCATTTTGTATTTCAACACTAAGGGGTGTGTCTGTAATAACAGATACGCCTATTATTTATGGATAGGACCATTGTTAATAGAAGATAAGGCTTCATTAACTTCAAAAATTTTACCCCGAATAGTTGTTATCCCAAAGCTTGTTAATCGAGCAGAGTGCATGGCTAAATATTTTTTAGCACTTTCCTTCGTCTCGAATAAATAAACACCACCAGCTTCTTTAGCTACCGCATCCTCAGTCCAAATTTTCCACATGATTCCTTCTTCGTCATTAATGCTATGAGCTAAATCTTTAAATCCTTCAGACATTTCATCACCAAAAGGACCGTCCATTGTAAAATCAACTTGTAATAAATAAACCATTCAGCAAAACTCCTTTTCTCTTCATTTATAAGTAATTATAAAATATAGTTTCAACGAAAAGTAAATTTCAAAATTGGTCCACAACACAAGAACAGGAGCCAAATAAATTAAGATACTGCTTTCAATCCTGCCACACCAATGATAATAGCAATGATACTAATAATCCTATTCATATTTTTAGACTCCCCGAAGAATATAATATTTACGAAAACAGCACCAACTGTACCAATTCCAACCCAGACTACATAGGCAATGCTTAACTGTAAATAGTTAAAGGATGTATACAAAAGCACAAAGGACATTCCAAAGCCGCCCGCATATATTAATAAATTACGTATAGTTTTTTCCTGACTATAAAAGCGTAAACCTACAACACCGATAATTTCTGAAATTGCAGCTAGTAAAACAAGAAACCAACCCATTATGCATTAGCTCCTTTCTTTTCAGCATGATCTTTTGAAGGGTTATCAGCTAAATTAAGACCAATAACACCCAGTACTATAATGAAAATGAAAATTCCTTTAATAGCATTAAATTCACCGTCAAAAATAAAAATGTCCATTAATGTAGTACCAATTGTACCGACCCCAGCGAAAGTCGCATAAACAGTGCCTGTAGGTAGGTTTTCACAAGCCTTCGATAAGAAATGAAAATCCAACGCAATTAAGGACACGATAATAACCCAATGCCACCAAGAATCGGCAACATTAAAACCAAATATCCAAAACAATTCAAACAAACTAGTTAATCCAACATATATCCAATCTTTTTTCATAATTAGAGATTCCTTTCACGTGATAGTTTTAATGACTGACATTCAGTCATTTTTAATGTAAAAGAGAACGCCACTTATGGGTGACGTAGGCCAAGTGCATGGTGTAAAAAGTCTAGGAGCTCGAGCTTAACAAGTTTCATCGTTTCATCTTTGCAATCATCAAACAAATAAACTTGTTCAGCTGCAGATTCGATTAAACCTATAATGAGCTTGGAAGACCGTGAAGTATCTATCGAAGCACGTATCGTTCCTTGTTGTTGAGCTTGTAATAAAAAATTATTCATCCATGCATAATAGGGAGCATAGATATTTTCCCACTCTTTCAAATGCTCAGTTTGTGCAATACCAGCATAGATGAGTGCAACGAGATCGCCATATTCTTTTGTTATAGAAAAGCCAACGTCTACAACTTCTTCAAGTTGTTGTTCAAAAGGCTTTTGAGTTGATACGCCTTCTTCGATTGCAGTAATAATTTTTTCAACCATAACTTTCGCGATAGCTGGCATTACTGAAAGCCGTGAAGGGAAATAAAGATAAAATGTTCCTTGTGCGATACCTGCAGCTTTTACGATATCTGAAACCTTAGCCTTTTCAATTCCTTTTTCACGAAAAACTTCAATAGCAGCCTGAATAATTTTCTCTTCCTTTGACATGAAATCCCTCGCTTTTGACCTGCTTATTTAAATGTTACAAAATAGCTGAAATAAAGTCAAAGAAAAATGACTGAAAATCAGTCATTATTCCCGTGTATACATATTTCCTATTCGGGGAACTTTATTTCTGAAAGGAATTGATGAAAATGGAAGAGATTAAGTTGGCACAATTAGATCAGCAACAGCTTGAAAAAATTAATGAGCTAGAGAAGACAATTGGCGTGACATTAGTGGCATATGATTCTTCAGCAATGCCAGCACAGAGTTCTAGTGCCTATGAGTCAAATAATAATAACCATCCTTCATAATGAAGCGAGAATACCTTGCAGCAATGTGAGGTATTTCCACTTTGTACATAATGCAATGGGAGTTGTTACAAATGATGAAAGATTTCTATGCGGATTTACATATTCATATTGGACGTACTTCTAGTGGGCGAGCTGTCAAAATTACGGGCAGTAAGATGCTAACATTAGCAAGAATTCTTGAGATTGCTAGTACAAGAAAGGGACTAGATATTATCGGGATTATTGATTGTCATTCACCAGAGATAATGGATGAAATGGTAGGGATGATTGAACAAGGGGAGCTAAAGGAGCTAGTACAGGGAGGACTTCGTTATCAAGACACAACCCTTATTCCAGGCACTGAAATTGAGATTTATGATCATTATTGCCTTGGACCAATCCATGTACTTGCCTATTTTCCAACACTTTCGCTTATAGGGGAATTTTCAAATTGGATGTCTCATCATATGAAAAATATCCATTTAAGCTCTCAGCGAATCTATTGTGATGGTCAAACATTGCAACAAAAGGTGCGTGAGTTAGGAGGGCTTTTTATTCCTGCTCATGTTTTTACACCATTTAAAAGCTTGTTTGGAAAAGGGGTACATCGTAGTTTAACAGAAGTATTTGATCCTCAACTTATAGATGCGATTGAGCTAGGTTTAAGTTCTGATACCGATATGGTGAGTCACATTAGAGAGCTTCAAGCATACACATTTGTCAGCAATTCTGATGCACATTCACTTGGGAAAATTGCACGCGAGTATCAAAAATTAAGACTATCTGATGCCAATTTTACAGAATTAAAAATGGCGCTTCATGAACAGCAAAATCGAGCTGTAACAGCTAATTATGGCTTAAATCCTTTGCTTGGTAAATATTATCGGACCGTCTGTGCAAAATGTGGTGAACAGCTTTGCAATATGGCGACAATCTGTACTAACTGTGAAAGTACTCAAATTATTAAAGGGGTTTCTTTACGTATTATAGAGCTATCAGAGCAGCTGACGGATCAACATGTTCGACCACCATATATTCATCAAGTACCACTGGATTTTATTCCAGGTCTAGGGCCGAAAATGATGGAAAGATTACTACAAGCATTTGGTACAGAGATGAAGATCTTGCATCGAGTTTCACTAGAACAGCTTGAACAAATCGTACCACATAAGATTGCTAAGATGATCGATTTAGCAAGAACAGGACAATTAGCAATTGAAGCTGGTGGCGGGGGGACTTATGGAAAGATACAAAGTGAATAAAAATACTTGCTCATATTTAACCCATTTTCATCCTTCTTCTATTAAAATAGAAATTAATAGAAGTGGAGGGAGTGATTGTTATGCAACTTTCAAAGAAATTTCGATTTTTAGCGGCTGGTGTACTGGCGTTGCAGTTAGCGGTACCTATAGGAGCAAATGCTGCAGTGCAGGTAGATTACATAGCGCCAAGTTGGGTAGCCCAGGCGGATTACGTAGCACTTGGTGATTCCTTGGTACATGGTATGAATGAGGTTGGCATAATTGGTTTAAGTTATGCAGATTTTGTGGCACAAGCTTTACAGCAGGATGGTTTCATCACTTCTTATAATAAGGGGTTTGCTTATTCAGGCTATACAACAAAAAATGTATTGGAAGATATACAAAACGATGTGGAAAAGCCTGTGACAGGATTCGGTTATCAAAGTGACAAGGTAAAGCTTCGTACGTCTATTAAAGAGGCTGAAATTATTACTTTGACAGCTGGCGCCAATGATTTAATACCTATTTTAAAAGAGTCTCAGACAACTGGTATTAATGCAGCAGCGATGTTAAAGGCATCACAAGGAGCAATAAAAAATATTGCAGCCATTTTAGAAGAAATTAAGAAAATAAACCCGAACGCTCAAGTATATGTTATGGGGTACTATAATTCTTTCCCGTACTATAGTGAGGATTTACAGAAACAATTTAAAATGCTATTAACAGTTATGAATACAACGATTAAAACAACTGTTGAAAAAGCAGGAGCTATCTTTGTATCAACATACGATATTATAGCGAAAGATGTTCCAAGCTATTTACCAAACCCAGAAAATATTCATTTAAGTGAAGCTGGTTATTTAGCAGTAGCGAACGAGGCTTTTTTACCAGCGATTAAAGAAAGTACTTTATGGGATGTATCAAAGGCTATCCAAGTAAACATAAAAGATAGTACAACTGTAAAACTAAGCTGGCAAGAAGCGAAGGATAATGTAGGTATCACTAATTACAACGTATATGTAAATGGTAAGCTAGCATTTACACAAAATGCTGATACAACAGCTATAACGCTGGATCATTTAAAAGAGAATACTGTATACACGGTAAATGTTAAAGCAGTAGATGCAGCTGGCAATGAAAGTGTTCAAAGTCCAACAGTTACTTTTACTACAGAAAGGGCTTTAAGCTTTACTGATATAGAAAATCATTGGGCGAAGGAGTTTATTCTGAAGGCCGCAGAAGAAGGTATTATGAAAGGCTATGCAGATGGTACGTTTAGACCTGAACAAAATGTAACCCGTGCACAGGCTACTAGTATACTTGTTAGAAGTTTAGGTTTAACGACGAAAGAACAGGCACCATTTACAGATATCTCAAGCTATGATGTCGGCACTCAGTCAGAAATTGCAGCAGCTTACGCATATGGGCTAGTTAAGGGAACGGGTGAGAAGTTTAACCCAGGACAGCCGGTTACTCGTGCTCAATTAGCATTAATGATTAATCGTGCATATGAACATCAGCTAAAACACTCTTATGCTGTGAAAGGAAAAGCACCATTTTCTGATATTGCTTCTTACAATGAAGAAACAAAACGTGCAATAACAATGTTATATGAACAAGGTATTGTTATAGGTAGTGAAGGGGAATTTTCACCAGAGGCTCCGACAAAACGTAGCCATGCAGCAAAAATATTTGTGAATTTTAGTAGTCTATTAAAAAATACTGAAGTCAAATGATAATAAAACAAAGCAGTTCACTAAATCTAATTTAAGATTTAGTGAACTGCTATTATTTTTCTTATTTACGATAGTCTAGCAATAATACCTTCCTCATCGTCTAGGACGAGTGCGATACCAGTTGAAAATGGATCAAGATGTAGGACATCTTTAATCCATACACGTAATGCGCCAATCATGGCTGCGGTATTAAATATCTCGATTTGCCCATTAACTTCAACTTCTGCACCAAAGCCTGTGTCATCATCGTATGTTAGTTCTACAAACACATCTTCAGGGCGAATGTTTTTATAATAGGCTTGTGATAAGCAAATTGCATTAATAATATCTTGCTCATTAATTACTTGTGCCATTGTGCTTCCTCTTTACGTTTTTTATCTTTAAACATATTAATAACTTTCATAACTAGCATTACGATAATAGCGATAGCTGCAACGTTAACTATTAAGCCTAAAATGTTACCAAGCATACCCATTCCGCTGAAAAGACCTCCGAATAATAAGCCCGCTAAGCCACCAAGCATTAAACCTTTCATAAGGCCACCTGAGAAGAAGCCACCTTTCTTAGCTGTTGAATCCGTTTTGTTCGTGTTTTTATTTGTTGTTACATTATTTTGATCTTTAGAATGATCCTGAGATTTTTGGATATTTGAGCTGTTGTTATTATTGTTTGAATATCCTTTTTTACCTGACTTATAGGATTTAGCTTCTGCAGTTGGTGTATCAGAAATGAACAATGTTGCACCAACAGTCGAAAACATAAGTGTAGCTGCAAAAAGAGCGGCAAGAATTTTTTTCATTACTTATATTCCTCCAATATAATATTTAGATTCGTCATAAACTAGTTCTTAATAGTAATCTTACATGAACAATCACGAAAAATAAAATAATCGCTTTCATTAAATTAGGTATATCAATAAATTTGAACAAGAAGTGTCAATAGGGAATAAGTGTAAAAATGGTATAAAAAGAAAGGGGTGAGACGGTGAATACAACAATAGTATTAGCAATTACAATTTTTTTATTGTTATATATAACGGAAAAAAGACGATTCTTCAATGCAGTAGTGCTAGGTTTTTTAGGTTTGTATATGTTGAGCACAATAATTAGTCATTATCCTTTATTGCTACCAAATGAACAGGGGATTATGTCAAAAATGGGGATCGTCATTATACTTGGCAGTTTCCCGAGTATGATGTTTATATTATCGATTGCTACATTTTTTAATAGTAAAGTTTTACTTGAAAAAGAAGGACGTAAAGTTCGTAATTTATTGTTAGCTGTTTTTGGCTTAGTTTTTTTTATCATGATGATTTGGTATGTATTTGTTATTTTTACGAATATCGAACATGAGATTTGGCATATTCTTTTCTTCTATGCGTTTTTGATTTTTGGTTATACAATGTTTTTATATACAAGTGTGATGGCTTATGCGACTATATACCTTTTTACACCCATTTTCTATGAGCCTAACTATATTATTGCGCTAGGATCAGGGCTAATTGGTGATAAAGTACCGCCACTTTTAGCTAGTCGTTTAGACGAGGCGGTAAAGCAATATAAAAAATATGGTGAACGACCTTACATTATTGTCTCAGGTGGTCAGGGAAGTGATGAAAAAGTATCAGAAGCATATGCGATGAAAAAATATATAGTTGACGTACATCAAATACCAACTCAAAAAATATTAATGGAAGATCAATCGACAAATACAGAACAGAATTTGGCATTCTCTAAAGAAATTATGGATAAACATGCCCAAGGAAAAAAATATCGATCTTTATTTGTGACGAATAATTTTCATGTTTTTCGAGCAAGTATTTATGCCAAAAAGGCTAGGCTAGATGCACAAGGTGTTGGTTCAAAGACAGCCCTTTACTATTTACCAAATGCCTTTACTCGTGAATTTATCGGTTTATTAGAAATGTATAAATGGATTCATGTTACTATCTTTTTATTCATCACATTGTTTATTGGATTAATATTGAGATCATATGTGTAACCAATTTAGAACTATCTTCCATATAATATTGGTAAGGCAGTTTTTATATTCATTCAGCAGATTTTTTTCTACGCAAAAGCGAAGTGTTAACGGAGGGTCAGCTAAAATGTTTTCTGTAGCGAAAGCAAAGCGACAGCTACAAGTAGGCCAAGGTGAAATTGATACTGTGCAAGGGGGGAAACTAATGTATGGACAATTTTTAGCAAAACAAAATAACGAGCGAATTGAATCCCTGCAAAAGCTCACGCAAACACAAGATACGTGGTTTGCACAAAAGATTAATTTGATAACGGTTGAAGAAGTGAAATTAACAGTCTTGCACAAAATATTGTATCAAGTTGTGCGAGGACTTTTGAAAAAAAATCAACAAAGACATTTACAAATTATACATCCAGAGCAGACACAGTCAGTACAGGAGAATGTGTTAACGCTTTTAGCTGAATATGATGATTTACTGCGTGAAGCCATACCACTCCCTATTTATATATTCATTTGGCAAATTTCTTCGTTGGAGAAGTTAGCGAATCGCGTTGAAGTTGTTGATGATGTACTTGATGTATTGGAATGGTATTTTATTCACCAAGATGATCAGGTAATGGCGTTTGATGAAGAAGATTTGGATCATGAGATAATTATTGACTTATACAAAGATGCCATTGAGGAACAGGATGCAGATGCTCAATTTCAGCTTGGAGAATATTATAGTTCAATTGACGATACACATTTCCAGCCTGAAAAATCGATAAAGTGGTTTGAGTTAGCGGCAGCACAGGGCAATGCTGACGCACAATATGCACTTGGTAATTTTTATTTTGAAGGTATAGGTGTGCAAGAAAACTATAATCAGGCTTTTATATTGTATGAGGCTGCGGCAAAACAGGGGCATCCAGATGC
>Ga0213822_1000342_pt1 | contig 39113 bp, 36 predicted proteins | sample MC6MC0908MG_FD_179872 | JGI IMG/M metagenome (GOLD analysis project Ga0213822, IMG submission 179872) | Enriched soil aggregate microbial communities from Iowa State University, Ames, United States - MC6-MC0908-MG | ecosystem: Environmental > Terrestrial > Soil > Unclassified | place: USA: Iowa... | reverse complement strand
TTGTGGCTCACCTTCGGAAGATTAACCTCTGAGAAATTACTAAAAAAATACTTAAATCGTATCAGTTCTCGGCTCATTGTAAATTCGTCGGCTGTATTTGCTAGTGGCGAAGCTATTAGAAAAAAAAATTATACAAATCAGCTATGATATCGAATTTATCGTAATGCGAAATTAAATGGAGATACAATTCAAAAGCAGCTTTCGAAAAGTTTTCGACAAGCCGTAGGACAAAAGAAAAGGTTTTTGCATCGCAAGCAATTCGTTGGTAGTTATTGGTCATCCAGCCTTAAACTTAAATCTTTGTTAAAATATAAAAAAGCTTCATTATGAAATTGGCGTTTATTTAAAAATCGGCGCCGTACCAAGGAAGAATTTAAACGATTTGTACAAAACTTTCAACATACTCGTATTAAATTACACAAACATAAAGTCTTGTCTGTTGTTGTGGCAAAAGAAATTCGTAAAGAAAAAATTCAAAAGGTTTTAATTAAATATAAATTTCGCAGTACGCCTACAATTTCTGGCGTAGATATTCTGACTTTGTTTCAAAAAAAACCTATACGAATTTCTAAGCTGGCGTTTTTAAAGTTTAATGGAAAATTAATGCAAAATAAGAATATTTTGCTTGGCTTTAATCCCAGACCTAATATAGCACCTGTAAGTTTTCTTCAGTGTTACAAAGAACGTCGCTTTTGAGCTAATGATAATTTTGGGCCCTCTCCGTTAGTCTTCTGAATTTCTCCAAAAGCTCGTAGACGAAAAACTCCGAAGCAGTGAGCTTTAGATTCGTCTCTGCTAAACTTTAGATTGCATATAAAACTGCCTAATTTTTCATGTTTATCTGAACCCCGCTCTATGGCAAACAATGGAGGAATTACGCTTGTGCGTCCTACGCTGAACTATACCGCGCGTCTTAAAGAGTTAAATAAGTCCAATATTTTTAAGCCTACGTTTAAATTTATTTTAAAATCTCGAAGTGTCTTCAGTCGAAAAAAAGAGCGCTGAATTTGATATGTTTTAAAAAATCAATACCTAGCACCAGCAATTATGTGACAGCAAGGGTTGAATTATACGAAAAAAACACAGGGTATTCTAAGAAAAAATAAGGCAAAAAAGGCATTATATACTCATTATCAAAAACCAAGATCTTTATCAAAATATATTGAATATTTATTAAGATGTAACAGGCGACGCAGGAAACGTCTAAGAGAGCGGACCTTTAAAGGTCCTATTCGTTATAGGCGTAAATATCGGACTCACTATATGTTTGCTAACCTAGTCCGTTTAAATAGTCATAGGGCTCGATATGGTAAACCCGATACGCGTAACCGCGTTAATCATTATTTTATTCGAAAGCTTGTATTGCGTCGCTTTTTACGTTTAATTTATGGTCCAAAACTTACCAATCGCTATTTTAAGCACTTCAGTAATTTATTATTTGTGAAAAAATTTAAATTCTGGACGCTGTATACGTTCTTTTACCTAAGATTAGATTTTGTGGCGATTTTATTAAAATTTGCAATAAATTTAACTTGATCTCGTTATCTTATTCAACAGGGTTTAGTCTTAGTTAATGATAAAAAAGAAAAAATTTCTTATAGTATTTTTTTAGGTGATGTCATACGTTTACAACGTGTCTACCCGTGTAATTCAATGGGAACAGGGCAATCCCTCGACATTATTAGGAATGTATATGCTTTTGCCCCACGTGTTGCAAGTAGTTTAAAATATCAAACGCGGTTACGTATCCCTTCTTTTTTTGAATATAGTAGTCGTAGTAAAGCCGGTATGATGTTTCGATTACCTTGATATTATGAAGTACGCGGTAAATTAGTTAATAAAGAAAATTTTTTACTTCTAGCTCGTGGTCATAACTCTATTTAACTAAACTATGTATAATATTAATGCTAATTTATTTCGTGCTTCAGAAACGCAAGCTTGACTGCTTAGTTCAGCGCTTTCTGATAATTATTCCCTAGCCACCAAACTCGAGTGGACTTTTTATTATTTAATTAAAACTGAATTTTTGTATTATAATTTATCTCTTTTAAATTTTACATTTTTACATCATTTTCAACCTGCAAAACAGGTTAATAGTTTCAAATGTTTTTGCACTTTTTTTAAACAGATTGAAATTTTGAGAAAACCTCGCGGATGAAAAAACGAATATTTTAAGGCTTTATCCTTTAAGAGTACAAAAAACAGATTCGGAAAAATTCCTAAATTTTTTTTTATATGGAAATCGAAAGATTTTATAAATACTACATTTTTTCAAGCGCGCCGGAAAGCCTTTGTTCGTTGGTCCGATCAGTATAAAAAGACTTTTGTATTGACAAAACTCAAAAAAGTAGCATATTTTTTTTTTTCGCAAGCCTGTGTGTCTTCTTCTCTTAAAGTCAAGCAGTTCGCATCTCTCAGGAATAAATTAAAAGAAAAAACAACTCCCAAAAACACATTACCAAAAAAAGCTTTTCGCATTTTAAGCAGGTGCTTAACGCGCCTAGTTGCTTTAGAAGACCGCTGGTATTCTACTATGAAGCCTTCGATCCCTGAGATTTACCGTAGCAGTTTTTACACGATAAAGGTCTTACAAAAAAAAATATTTGAAAAAAAATTGGGCACTTATCTTCGCAAACCCCTAGAGCTCAACTTTTTAAATGTATTTAATAAAATTGAATCTTCACTAAATTTTAACAAAATTGAGAAGGATTGACAATTATCTAGATACAAAAGAAATAGGCCCCGGGTATTCAAAGATATGATTTTTGCTTTTGGTTTAATTGCACAAAAACCTGTTATTTCTTGGGTGATTGAACTCGTAGCCAATGCCTTTGAACGTAATCAAAAAAAACAAAAACAGTATATTTACTTTATTAAAAGTGTTTTGGGCGTTTTATCGAAATACGGTTACGGCTTTCGTGCCTACCGAATAGCCTTTAATGGGAAGTTACAGGGATCTCGCCGTACTCGACTTAAAGTGATTAAATACGGTCCGTTACCTTTATTTACTGTTGATTCTATGATTATCTATTCCCGGAGTACTGCTTTAACTAAGTTTGGTGCGCAAGGTATTAAAGCTTGATTTAGGTATTAATCTTATATTGTATGCGTAAACTAATTCAAAAAACTACAAAATTAAATAAACAGGCTCTTTTAAATGCGGTTGATTTACAAATCTATGTAACTTTAACAAAAAATGAATTGATCCCTTTTAGGTATCGTACAAAAGCTTATCTTTTATTAAATAAAGAAATACAAAAAGGGTACCTTACGCGTGTGACTACATTTTGTCATGCAACTCAAAGAGGTCGCGGTTCCTATCGGGTTTTCAATATGTCTCGTTCCGTCTTAAAAGACGCAGTAAACGCAGGTCTTTTAAAAGGTGTAGTAAACTCCAGTTGGTAAGACAGCACTCCTATGTTACAAAAAAAACGAGATTTTTTTTCACCTCATTTTAATATAAATAAAGAATCTTATGTCTTTTGAATGTTGAAACAAGGTTATCTTCATAGGATGAATTTCATAATTGTCCCGTACTCTGCGTCCGTCCTAGATATCCTCAAACTTACTTACAAACGTGGATTTATCTCGGGGTTTCAGTTTTCTGGTAACGCTATTAAGATTTTTTTAAAATGAACGCCAGCCGGGGACGCCGGTTTACAAACCCTGCAAACTTACAGTAAACCTTCCAGACCGCACCAGCTCCATTTCCGTACTTTTGTACAAACACATATTCAAAGTTGTGCCATAACCCCTATATGAATTTTTAAGACCAAACACGGTTATATTGACCACTTCTCGGTTTATAAATATAAAGTAGGTGGCGATTTGATTGCAATTTTTAACTAAATTAAATGTATTTCACCCTTAAAGAAAAATATAGCTATGTCTTTCAATTTATCGATTCTATGGAAAATTTTCGCGTTTCAATCACAGTTCCGTCCTTAATTAACAATTCCGTATTACAAACTTTTTTCCTTAATATTCTTAATAGTTTGCTGATTTTGCTATCTGTTCTCGTTATGGTTGCTTGATATACGTGAACTGAACGTAAATTATTATCCACTGCGCAGCGACGGTCTGGGCCAAACGTACAGGGATTTTGAGGTATTTTACAAGCTTTTGCTGATGGCCTAAAACTTCTTTTAAAAGAAATTATTATTCCAGTAAAAGCGAACCAAACTATATACTTACTTTCTGCAATTTGAAGTTTTGCCGTATCCATTGTAGGGTGGGGTGTTATTCCTTTTACCCCAGATTTTGTATTATTTCATACGGAGTATTCTGTTCTTTATACACTATGTTTTTCATCCTTAGGTGTATATGGGATTATTTTTGCCGGTTGGGCCAGTAATTCTAAATACGCTTTTCTCGGAGCATTGCGTTCGGCTGCACAAATGATTTCTTATGAGGTTTCCATGAGTCTAGTATTGATACCCGTAATCATGCTTGCCGGTTCTTTTAATTATGGGAAGATTATCATTAGTCAAACCTCATACTGAAACGGTTTTCTACTGTTCCCGCTTTTTATAATTTTTTTTGTGTCAATATTAGCGGAAACAAATCGTGCGCCTTTTGATCTCCCTGAAGCAGAGGCGGAACTTGTTGCCGGGTATCACATAGAACATTCGGGTTTTACTTTTGCTCTGTTCTTTTTAGCAGAATACAGTAATATGTTATTATACTCTGTAATAACTACTATTTTATTCTTAGGGGGCTGATTAGCGCCACTTAACTACTTTGAACCTTCTCTTTTTTGATTAATAGCTAAAACTTTATTTGTTGCATTTCTTTTTGTTTTTGTCCGTGCAAATTTTCCTCGATATAGATACGATCAATTAATGCGTCTAGGTTGAAAAACTTTCTTACCTTTTTGTCTAGGCTATTTGATTTTTATTGCTGCCTTTCTTCAAGAAATAAAAATCTTTCCTGCTCAGCAAGACATGACAGCTTTCAGTTTATTATATACGGACAGCCTTTTTGTGTACAGGCTCTCCGGAGAAAAACGTTTTGCATTACTATGCTTTTATTTATTAGTCATTTTAAGGGCTTGGAGAGCACGAATTATTCCTTTAGTTCAAAAAAAATGGCAAGAACCTCTATATTTATTTTACACTGATAAAGAATTATATCGAGTCTTACATCGGCAGATTGACCTTTATGCAACTATTTCTGCTAAAATGAAATTACCCTTCCCGAATCCGTATTTGGACCAATTATATACTCCTATACCTATTTGGGCGGCCATAAATCAACGTATACCACGCAAGTATATTGATAATTATATTGCGCAGGTTAAAGTTCGAAAATGAAGGCCACGCCGTAATTGAAAAATAAGTTACTATATACGTTCTTATTTGTGCGGTAAACATGATTTTTGAATCTAAACAATTATAAAGCTACACGTTCACACCATCCTGTATAACTAACCCATGCTTTTAAACAACATTTGATGATTAACTGATCCTATGGAACAATTTATTATATTCTCCGGAGATTATAGTGATAATATCTTAGTAACACAACGTGTTCTCTCACGTATTTTCCCCACGGGTATGGTGGGTTTCAATTTATTCACAATTGCGACTAGTTTCGTTCTATTACTGTCTTCGTTAGGTAGTCGTCGTCGTCGCTGAGCACCTTACATTCGTTGATTTAGCATGCGCATGCGCTCCATGGCTCGAAAAGTTGTAACAAATACTACTTTCGCCCCTTTTGGTTTTATGCTAAGTTCTATTTATTTATCTATCTGATTTAGCAACTTCATTGGTTTAATGCCCTATAGCCCAACACCTACCGCATCTGTTGTAGGTCCGGCTACACACGTTTTTGCTTGTTTATTTACAACGTATGTCTATGCCGTTATTTTACATAAACTCGCTGTTTTTCGTGCACTTTTTCCAAAAAGTACTCCTACTTATTTAATGTGATTAATTATTTCTATCGAGGCCGTTTCCTTTGCTGCAAAAAGTGTTAGTTTAATTGTACGTTTATTTGCGAACATGTTAGCTGGCCACGCACTATTAAAAATTATTATATCCTCCATTATTGGATTTTTTCAGTCTGATGCTTATTGAGCATTATGTATAGCTGTTGCAACGTTAGCCGAACCCATTTTTCTTTGTATTTACTACTTAGAATTAATTATTGCTTTCCTACAAGCGTATGTCTTTATCACTATGTCTTCAATTTATATTGCTGAGGTTATACATTTAGATCATTAAACTTTCGTTTTTAAAACAGATGGCTTTATTATTAACAACACTATATTCTTGAGATATACATTCGTTGCTAAATTTTACGGTTAACCCGGTTTTGTTTCTCTTGCCTATGAAATTACAATTCCATCTTTGTCTTGATTCTATAATACTCTTTCTTATTGCATTTTGTTTGTTATTATTACGAAAACGTTTCACTGCGTTTTATTCTATTCAAACATTTATGATAGCTTTTAGTGCATTACTGCTGGCAATTTATATTAATTGTGCGAGTCAGGATACGCTGTACGATTTAATACAGTTCACAAAAACCCAAAATTTAGCGCTGTTTTGAGGTTCGTTCGAAATCAGTCCACTAATTTTAAAATTAAAATTTTGGTTTTTTGTGGGTAATGTATTTCTTCTTCTTTTACTATACTCCGGGTTTAAACAAACATCCGACAAAGAAAATTTATATTTTACGGTCCCGTTAATGATATTGTTACTGTCCTCCGTCGGTTCTATGGTATTAAGTGCAGCAAATTTATTGAGCTTACTGTTATGTATTGAAACATTCAGCTTCTTAAGTTTATATATAATACGCTTTAGTTCTAATAGAATGGCTGCGGAGGCTAGTTTATTATACTTTTTTATGAATTTATTAGCGACCGGGTTTCTTTCCTTAGGGCTACTTTTACTTTATCTCGGGACGGGTGAGTTTATTATTTCCAATATATCCGATTTCATTCTTGCTCATTATAACCATCCAGAACACTTTACACTCAATAGTAATATAACGATAGGTCTAGGTTTAATTTTAGGTACGTTCTTATTTAAAATTGCAGCCTTCCCCTGCTTTTTTTGAATGCCGCTTACTTTTAAAGCAATGTCTTTTTCCGGCATTGCCATTACTAGTTATACTATCAAATATATTAATATTTGCTTATTCGTTAAATTAAGCTATTTGGTTCTACCTGCTTATCTATTAACAACCTCCAATGCAATTTGAATATTAATTTGTGCTTTTGGTTCTATTTTAATTGGTACGTTTCTTGCATTAAATGAGTTTAATTTTCGAAAATTTTTAGCTTTTACCTCGGTTAATCAGATGGGTTATATTTTACTTGGCTTTTTAGCTTTTGCTTCTAATAGCTATGACGCCCTCGATAGTATACTTTATTTTATTTTTATTTACTTTTTAAGCAGTTTATTATTTTTATCTAGTTTAATCAATATTCGTATTAACAATATACCCCTAAATACTTTAAGTGATTTGCGGACCCTTTATCAACAGAATCCTGCGAATTTATGATTCTGCTTATTAGCTGTGTTTACAATGGCAGGTTTACCTCCGACTGCCGGTTTTTGGGCAAAATATTATATTATTCGTAATTGTTGGGATGCGGGGCTAGCAGTAACTTGGGACGCCGCTTTCATCGGTTTCCTCCAAAGTGTGCTAGGTATTATTGTATTTATGAACTTTTTCAGCGCCGTTTACTACATTCGATTAATTATTATGTTAATTTTTAATCCGTTAACTATTAGTTGACCTAACTTTAAATTGACTGCCAGTCGCGCTAAGTCAGTTATAACTCGCCTGCACACAGCCTGTAAATCCTCAGTTATTCCCAATTTTAAGCAGGGTTTTCGGCATGTTATTATCATCCAGTGGGGCTCTGTGCCAGAAATCCTAAAACAAAATGTTAACGAGTATTTAAATATTGAGTTCGTAGTAAAAACATTCCAAATATTTTGTGTACTTTATATTTTAATTGATTTTATTATTCGATTATTTTAAATGCTACGTTAAAAAGCGTTACTGTCATAAGCTATAGTAAGGTATACAAGTGGCCTAGGTTTAGTATAAAACTTTGTTATAAAAACGACTATTAAGGGAGGGATTAATTTAATTGTCAGTTAGTTACAAATGTAAAAACTTAAAGGAATTAAAAATGAAAAATAACTCTATAAGATTACTCACTAAAAATCAAACTAAACTTGACCCATTTTACTCTTCTATTTGAGTAGGGAAATTTATTAATAATGTTATGAAAAAGGGAAATAAAACCTTTATAGAAAAGCAATGATTAATTGCATTACAAACTTATAGGCGGTTGGAGCAAAAGGATTTAATTTTCATTCTTTTTGAAACATTAATTACAACGCGTCCACTTGTAGAGTTAAAAAGTCGAAAAATCGGGAAAGGGCGACGACGGCGTCAAATATTTCTAGCAGTAGCTACGGGTAATTTTCGTCGATTGCGTGTCGCTATACGTTGGATTGGGGGGGCGTTACGCAGCTACTCTGGTACTAAGATCTCTACGAAAATGATGGAAGAATTTCAGCTCATAAAAGCGGGTACTAGTACAGTTAATGTAAAACAAAGACATATTATTATAAATACTTTAGCAAATCGTACCCGTCTACGTTATAAATGAATGCTACGTTAAAAAGCGTTACTGTCATAAGCTATAGTAAGGTATACAAGTGGCCTAGGTTTAGTATAAAACTTTGTTATAAAAACGACTATTAAGGGAGGGATTAATTTAATTGTCAGTTAGTTACATTTTCGGTTCCAGTAGCTCAGTTGGTAGAGCAGTCGGCTGTTAACCGAAAGGTCGCGGGTTCGAATCCTGTCTGGAATGCGCCGAGTATTTCCCTAAAGGAGGGCTTAGAATTAGTTCGAATCTAATATATATTCTTTGCGAAGTAGGGTAACAGTATCCCGCCGGGCTCATGACCCGGAGAGTATCGGTGCAAGTCCGATCTTCGCAACTTTAAAGCCAAAATAATCTTGTGCTTAAAGTTAAAAATGTGCTTTTCTGTTTTGTGTATCCTCGGGCTTATAACTCAATAGGTAGAGTGCGCCGCTCATAACGGCTAAGTTGCAGGTTCGAGCCCTGCTAAGCCTAATTTAAAAACAAAAACTATGGGCGCGTAACTCAGCGGTAGAGTGGTGGACTTTTAATCCATAAGTCGAGGGTTCGATCCCCTCCGCGCCTACATTCAATATCAATATAAAAAGTTCTAGTTTTGTATTATTTAATAATCTCCGACATGATTTCCTGCCTTGGCTTTATAAACACTGTGGATGTATTTTTTAATTTTATTCCGGAAATTTTAGTTAATATCCCTCAACAAGCTATTGTTAGCTACCTTTGCTTAAATTTAGCAATAACTCCAATTTTTATTGCTTGCCAAACACAATTAATGCTTTCAGTTTTTTCCGTGTTATTTTTTTTTATTAATACCTCCCTCTTATTAATTACCCTCGGTTTAGAGTATTTAGGTCTGGCCATATTACTGGTGTATGCAGGGGCTATTATCATGATATTATTATTCGTAATTATGCTAGTAAAATTACAAGAAACCGAAGAACAACCTTTCTCTATACTAACACCCTCAAAATGGGACGCTAACTTTGTAACCATACAGCCTCGTCATATCAAAACAAGATCTATTTTCCTAATACTTATTGTAATTTTTGGCGCAGGGTTCTTAACGTTTAGTTGTAAATCCTTAATCGCTGATTTACAGCCTGGCCTAGTCTTTACAACACAAGAAAGTGCAGCCCCGGCCCTAAGCCTCTTTAGTGAGTTGGGTAAAGTCAAAACCTCAGATCAACTTACCTTATTTTCCCTCGGTACTGAAGCTGCTATTCCCAGAGATTTATCCTTTATCCGCACCTACACGGGGAGGGTAGAATCAAATCATATCCCCTGATTATTAAAATATTTTGACGAGGCTCTTGAAGTTAAGTTTCAGCCCCTTGTTTTAGAGGATACGCAAAAAGGGATCTGGGCAAGTATGGCATTTACAGACGCGCCTTCCTTTAATATAGACAGGTGAACACTGAGTCTCGCGGGGCAGTTTGGTCGTTTAAAAGAACTTCTGCCTCTAACCAACTGATCGTTTCGATTACAGGTAAGTGATATTCCTTCTACCGGGAAACCTTTAGATTCCGTTACAAAACTTATTGAGTATAATGCTACAATCAAAAATTGAGCTTTTTATCCACGTACGCGTCTAGGGGTATATGAGTTTCCACAAATACCTGTTACCATTTTACGCAATAACTACGATATCCCAGTTTTATACGCACTGACGGGCGAATTTCAAGATCACTTTCCTTTACCGCTGAAGGATATATCTACTATTTCTTCGGTTTTATACACTTTACACGCACCTAGCCTGGTACTCGCCGCAGTTTGTTTATTTGTAGCTATGGTTCTTTCGTTTTTATTAACTGATTTTAAAATTAAACCTTAATGTTACCAAACACGCAAAAACTTATTAACTACAGTACAGCCTATTTTACTGCACTTATCGATAACTATATTTGTGCTCTTCAATTACATTTATCTACCCCTCAGTGAGTCCTTTTAGACAAACATCTTTTACCTGTTTGTGATTTTTTAAAAAGCCATAGTTTACTACAGTATTCTTCCTTAGTGGATATAGCCGTCACCGACATGCCCTCATCCAATTTTAGATACACTGTAGCGTATATTTTACGTAACTACAGCTATAATAGTCACTGTATTCTTAGGCTCAAAATAAATCAAACTTTACCTATTAAGTCAGTTACATCCTTGTTTTTAGGGGCTAATTGATTAGAGCGTGAAGTATGGGACATGTTCGGTATTTTTTTTATTGACCACCCTGACTTGAGAAGGCTATTGAATGATTACGGGTTCCCTTGGCATCCCCTTCAAAAAGATTTTCCTGTGTGTGGTTTTATTGACTTATTTTATAAAAGCACAAAGGAATCTCTTGTTTACAAATCCGACGTTTTATTATCACAAAATTTACGGAATTTTCGCTTAAATTCTGGGTGGGGCGCTCGTTAAAAACTGACGAGGCTTTTTGGGGCCATAGTTTAGTGGTAGAACTATTGATTTGCAATCAATAAATGTCGGTTCGATTCCGGCTGGCTCCATATTCATTAGTTGGGTTAGTCTATAAGCTTTTCCTTAGTATACCCCGGTTTAGGTTAATCTTGCTCGAGTAGTTTAGTGGTAGAACGAGAGATTGAAAATCTTTTAGTGGTGGTTCGATTCCGCCCTCGAGCAAAGCAATCTATTTCCGGCTTATTTTGTACGCTGGCTAGAAATTAATTCTTACCTATAACCCGATAACTTTTGACCTCGAATTGTGTTTCTCTTGTGAGGGGTATGTCTACTTCAATTTTCTAAAAATGTAAAAGAGGGACACCATATGTTTTCTATTTGCGTTTAACTTTTTATAAAACTGTCATTTATGGGATTAAACCTGGTACTTTATTTTAGTTTATTTGTTTTTTGGGCTGGTGCTCTTGGTTTAGTTTTTTATAAAAGAAATATTATCACATTACTCTTATATGGAGAAATACTTTTGACTAGTGTGAATTTATATAGTTTTGTTAGCTCCTTAATACTACAGGAGAGTTTTGGTCAGATCTACGGATTAATTATACTGACTGTGGCCGCCGCGGAATCCGCTATAGGCTTATCTCTGTTTATTTCTTTTTTTTGATTAAAACGTAGCAGCTCTTTTCAAGGAATTAATCTTCTAATAGATTAACAAATGTATAATTGCGGGCTTATAACTTAGTGGTAGAGTGCGCGCTTGATAAGCGTGAAGTGGTAGTTCGATTCTACCTAAGCCTAGTACTCTTCATAGTAACACTAAACCTTACATTCTAGTCAGTGATATCAGCTTTGTATACCCAAGAAGTTCTTTCGAACTGACTTATACCTCTTGAAAGTAATTTACAAAGTGAACATGCTCGTTGTAAATTGAAATCCGTACAAGTTTCAATATTTCAACCGTTAAAAATAAAGCCACAAAAAATTAAAAAACGTAAAAAAAAAAATAAAATTACAAGGGTTCCAGAAATATACAGGAGACCTTCGGCCATATTCAAGGAACGCTTACTTTTTTTACAATTAGTCACAAAGCAACAGCCCATGATATATACCCGTCAAGTTAGGCAACGAACAGAAATCTTCTCTCTAGCCTGGGGTTGTGGTGTTACACTGCGCGGGTGACAGTTATGGAATTTTATTCAATTTTTTACTTTAACTCAGGCGCCTCTAGCTTGGAATTACAGGGATCTAAAAGTATTGGCTAAAATTTCGCGTCAACAGGTGCTCTCTTATACCAAAGTCCAGCCGTACTTGTTTACCCAAGCATTACCTCTGAGTTTTCGTCGTCTTTTTAATCTTACTTTAACATTTCAATTTAAGAACCCGCATACGCTGAATCCTTCTATTATTGCGGGATTACAGTTTCCGGTAGCTAATTATCTGGACGAAGACTTAGAGGACTTTGAGATTTTGCAAAGTTAGAGGTTTGGATGCTCGTCTAATTTATGTTGTAGAAAAAAATGCCCCTTATTTTTTAGTTACTATGTTAGAATTACTTAATCTTATTATTTTTTTTTTCGTCGGTTTATTAGTTGCGGTTGGGCTTGTAGCTTTGGTTCAAAAATTTGGTGCAAAAGGACAATTACGGATGAAGACTAAGCAGCTCAGTTATGAGTGCGGTTTTGAAGCGTTCGGTGATGCACGTACACCTTTTAATATTCAATTTTTTCAGGTTGCTCTGCTTTTTCTTATTTTTGACATAGAGTTGCTGTTTATATTTCCTTGGGCATACGATTTTATTAATTATGGGTTTCTCGGATATTTTAGTATGCTGGCTTTTCTTTTCATCCTTATCTTGGGTCTTTGGTTTGAGTGGGTAGAGGGCGTGTTAGATTGGTCCGAAATTGAGTAAAGACTTTCTGGGGCCTTGCAATACGCCCTTTTTGGCCTTAATCCTCAGCCCCCTAAAACAGTTTAATGCAGCTTTCGTCTAGTGGCGAGGACATTGCCCTTTCACGGCAAAAACACGGGTTCGATTCCCGTAAGCTGTATTTTTGGTGGGGTGCCTGAGCGGTCAAAAGGGGTAGACTGTAAATCTATTGTCGTCCGACTTCGCAGGTTCGAATCCTGCCCCCATCAACGCGCGATAAGTAGGGGTGTCTATATCCCATGGGCAGTTAATTGTTGGCCACTGTAGTTTAGTGGTAGAATGGAGGGTTGTGGTTCCTTTGGCGCAGGTTCAATTCCTGTCAGTGGCTCTTCCTAAAAGTTGGTGTTAGTTCATTAAGTGAGAGTCTTAGCTTTCGGGGGCGTATTTTAATGGTAGAAAGGTCGGTTCATACCCGGCAAGCGGTTGTTCAATTCAACCCGCCCTCACGAAAGCGTGCCCTAGAGAGTTAAATATATATGCGAATCCCCTCTGTAGTTTTTTCAGTTTTAGGCCCTCTACAAGTCTTCAGTATCGCTACGTTTTCTGAGGTCCTAAAATTGTTTTTTTAGTTTCCGGTTACAACACATGTTAACGTCATATTTTGCATTCATGTCGTTAGAAAAGACACGCATCTTGGTAGAGATCTTCATCGGTGATTGGGTACACTCTTGTCTGAACAATTCAAATCCCCAGTACGGCTTTTTACTTTGGTATTATCAGCTCGTCCGCGCGGAAACTTATTGGAGTATTGGTTTTTCCTTTATTATTTTATCTTTTATTGTATACGCTTGGTGGCATAGTAGCTATACTTTTGAAGAAGAACATTATGAGCTTATGGGTATGTCTTTCCCGAACGAAAGTATAGAGTGGTGATACGAAAATCTTGCTGAATTATCTACGTTGGTAACTTATTTTATTTACATGTCGTTTATCGATCTACCCTATTACTGAAAACCGCATATGCCTCCGGGGATATTAGTGATTTCTAGAAAGACGGCTGTTACCAGTTGATTAATCGGCGAGCGGACTTATAACCCACTGTCATATATTTTTTCAACAAAATATAGATATAAGTGAAATCCATGACACATGGGTTATCTTGACTTATCTCAATGAACTCTCGATGAGATGCGCTCGTTAATGAACGTGCGTAGTGTAGCGCCAAAACGCACTCGAAACGGTCGTGGGTGGAGGTACAAACTTGGACGTCCAACTAATTTTTGAGATAGGACGAAATATTACTTTCGTGTAGGTATTCCTAATGCTGTGCGTCCAACGGCACGTTTACGTGCCTTAAGGTTAAAGCGTGCCCCATTATTTTTGCAAGATCCTTTTCATTTTATTTATATAAGGTTTAAAAAAAAATCAAAATATGCTATGTATTCGGGTACGATACTCTCAAAACGGCGTAAGCGTCGAATAAAGATCTATTTTAGGCGCCGTCGTTTTAAAAGCTGAAGGCATAGAAAATGATTAAAGAAACGCGCTAGGCGTAAAGCTGTATTCCGCCGCAAACATTATATTAAACGCGCAATACGTCAAGGTTTAAAGTACTGCGGTATCAAGGTACACAAGTTAAATTTTAACCTTGCCCGAAAAAATACTCGCTATAATCGCGGTAGGTTTTTTATTCGCTATTTTCGCAATATAAGAACACCTAAGAAGCTACTCTCTATGCAAAAACAAATCCAGCGTCATATTCTTAAACGTGGGAGGGCCTTAGCGTTTGCAGGCGCAGCTCGACATCCACTAAAAGTCCAAAAAATCCAAGTGTATTCACGGCGTAAATCATTTAAGCGTCGAACTTTTTTTCATAGGCGACGTCCAAAATGGCATCGCTGGTTTTGAAGGAAATATTATTTTAGGTCAGAAGAAGATGATTGTATTAGTCGCGGACCCTTGTATGCAAATGATGTATCTGCTCACGGTCAGTTGTTCCCTTCTTTATTTATTTATGCGTGTATGAACGGATATTGTTGAGAAGAGGACGAGTATGATATGTACGAAGAAGAGTTTGAAGATTGGGACATTGAATATGACCCTGAAATGGGTGAAGTGAACTTCGAGGATATCGATATGGAACAGGATGTCGACTTATTAAGTTTAAAACACGAATCCTCTGATACTTTTGAAGCAATTCGTTTTTCTGAAATTAAACAAGAGGTAAGGGACGGTGATGCCGTCAGTCGTCAGGCCGAGATCCTTGGTGACGAAGATTACGATGAAGAGCAGTTAGACGAAGAAGAGGTCGATTTGTTAATGTTGGGGGTAGATTATATGTCAGCTATCTTTGAATATTTCACCGATCCCGTACCTTTTCATATGGAGAGGTTACAGTTACACCCTGTTTTGGGTATGGAAATGCCTCCTGCTTGGGGGCGTTTACAAGAAGCGAGTACCAATCATAAGACCTTGCTGGATAGAGTAGGGGCATTAATTTATTCCTATTATTATCACAATTACATAGATCGCTACGACGGTGTTTCTTCTGCCGATTATTGATGAGATACGGAGCCTAAATCGTGACGCCATGACGGGCAGCCTAGGGATTACTTAGACTTGGCAGGAGCTAATTGGAAAAAACTGAATGGATGATATATCGAGGAGTACCGTCTGAAAAAAAAAGAAAATGAACCTGAAATTTATACTCGGATTTTGGAGGTTGACAAAGAAACTCGAGAAACCCGGCCCCATTTTCACGGTATGGCGTTTGCTCGAGGCTATGCACATGTGCCAAAACGAGATGAGGGTCTTTTTTACCAAAATATTGTTGATTCGTTGACAGAAGATCGTCGTCAGCTCCTGTTTGAATATATGGCTAAAGTAAATGAACGTAATCGTCGTGGTGAATATATTGCTGACGACGATTATGTAACCTTCGAGGGTGGTAAATATAACCCGTTTTCCAGCGAATTTAGCTTAAATAAAAAGAAGTAACGTTGACAAGTAAACATATTGTTATGTGCCCTTCCGGGTCTCTTCTTCTTATTTATCGCATTATTTATTAGGTCACTTTATTTTTGGTTTTGTTAGTTATAATTTCTAAAACTTTTAAAATGCCACTGGAGTGTGCAATATTTAGTATAATTTTAATATGTTTTGTACTTTTTAAGTTGTGCCGTCGCTGAAAGCGATGTAATAAAAAGTAAACTCTTTTTTTGGGTTACTGATAAACGTTCGTGGGTATCTTATGCCTCCGCTTAAACATACTTTATGAATTGCAGCAGTCATTACGTATATAGGCGGGCTTATCCTAAGTTTATATGCCAACATATCCTTAGTGCTACATCGTGGTGCCAAACTTAAACGTTTAATCCGCCGCACCTCCTCGAAATCTTTAAAATTAGCTTCTAGAACAGCGAGGTTATTTGCTTAGTAATCCCTGTTAGCTACTTTACTTGAATAAAGTTCCATAAATTTCTTTTATCTTATAAGCAATAAAAGTTCATCATTATGAAAAAACTCACTACTTTACAACTCTACAAGTCAGCAGCATTCGAACCTTTAGGGTATTATAATGTATACAATTGCTATAAAGTTCCGGGGTCATTAGAGTTAAAGCAAAATAAAATTCTTTCGTCGCCCTGAATACATCCCTTAAAACTTTCTATTTTAATACGACAGAAGCATGCAAATATGTTAAATAAAGCTTAGTAGTTTTGCGATACTGCGCTTAATAGGCTGAGGGGGGTAGTTTAATGGTTAAAATAATAGTCTTCAAAACTATCGACGCAGGTTCGATTCCTGTCCCCCCTGTTTTAAATTCCTTTGCTAGGTACTGATTATTGTGACAAAAATTTCTAAAAATCTTTTTTGTTTATTTAGTTCTATTATTTTAAACACAAGTTAGGAGTCTGATCGCGGCTCTAATTGAATGCTAGAAGTGCACTTATAACACATGCAAGTTTAACGAGGGCAGTTTATTGTTCTAGTAGCGTACGGGTGAATAGGCGCTTGGAGTTACCCTTTCAGATCAAAAACCGATTTTTGGATATAAAAAAGATTGAATTCGCTGAAAGACAACCAGGTGGAGGATCAAATAGTTGGTAAGGTCGGCGCTTACCAAGTTTGCGACCCTTAGTCGGTCTGAGAGGACGATCGACCACATTAGGACTGAGACAAGGCCTAAACTTCTACGGAGGGCTGCAGTGTGGAATATTGGACAATGGGCGGAAGCTTGATCTAGTGACATTTCGTGGGGGATTTTGGAAGGCTCGTTAGTTGTAAACCCCTTGCGGTAAAGAAAATTATGACAGTATTTTACAAAAGAAGTTCCGGCTAATTCTGTGCCAGCAGCCGCGGTAAGACAGGAGGGGCTAGCATTAGTTATCGTGACTGGGCGTTAAGGGTGCGTAGATGGCATTTAAGAGATCAAAAGTGAAAGACTGGAGCAAGACCCTTCAGAAGAGCTTTTAAAATCGGTTTGCTAGGAGAAAGGCGCGGGTTAAGAGAATTCTTAGTGTAGAGGTACAATTTGGCGAAACTAGGCAGAAAACCGAAGGCGAAAGCACTTAACTGGCCCTTTCTGACATTGAGGCACGAAGGCGTGGGTAGCAAACTGGATTAGATACCCAGGTAGTCCACGCAGTAAACGATGAGTATTAGGTAGTTGATGAAGTTTTAATGAATTCGCAGTACCTACAGCTTACGCGTTAAATACTCCGCCTGGAGAGTACGGCCGCAAGGCTGAAACTTAACGGAATTGGCGGGAGCATTTACAAGCGGTGGAGCATGTGGTTTAATTTGATACTACGCAAAAAACCTTACCAATTTTCAAGATTATTATTTAAGATTATTAGTATTAATTAATTTGATATAATAACGGCGTTGCATGGCTGTCATCAGTCCGTGTCGTGAGATGTTAGGTTAATTCCTTTACGAAACGGGCGCAACCCTCAACATTTGTTGCTAAATTCAGGGAAAATAGAACTCAAATGCACTGCTGAGGTATTTAACTTTGATGAAGGTGGGGATTAACGTCAAGTCATTATGACCCTTTATAAATTGGGCTACACATTTGCTACAAAGAAAAGTACAATTAGTTGCAATAAAGTAATTTAGAGCTAATCTATAAAATTTTTCCCAGTACGAGTTATACACTGAAATTCGTGTATATCAAGGAGGAATCGCCAGTAATCGCAGATCAGCGCGCTGCGGTGAATTTGTGACTTTGCTCAGTACACACTGCCCGTCACGCCCTGAGAGCTCGTTTGCTTAAAGTGAGCACATACCGTTTCTATGTCTAGGTAATTCTTAGAAACGGACCTTATCTGAGTGAGTTGGTAATTGGGGCGAAGTCGTAACAAGGTAACCGTACGGGAACGTGTGGTTGGAGAACTGATTCTTTCTTTATTAAAATAGTTTATAAAACTGCAGTTAGCTGCGTTATGCTTAAGAAAATCTTACGGACGCCTTAGAGCACCTGCTATTTCCAGCCTCAATCCACGCACACAGCAAACCCTCAAGAAAAGAAAAATTAAGGGTGAGTAAAGTTTTTTGTCATTTGTGAAAAGATTCAGTTCCTTGGTTAATTACAAAGATCTTCTAGAAAAAACAAAATTAGTATTAGCTTCTCGTGGCAAGAAGAAGTTTACCGCAGTCGTCTCTGAATTTCAAATTAAAAAAGAATCGGAAGATAATGACGTGCGCTTACGGCTCAGTGACTTTCGCGACATCGAGCACTTATGAGAATTAAAAACTGAATTGGGGCGGTCTTCGGATGCGTTTGTATCAAGCTTTTATAAAATTAATCCGGATATTTACACTGCTTTAAAACGTCTAACTTTTGCACAGGTTAAACAGGCGCGCGAAAAGCAAGCGGGGCCCTCTAAATTCGAGTATTTCTCCCTTTTCACAGGTAATAAAAATACCTATTTATATGTCGAAGATTCAGCATTGAGTAGACCTAGTACAGTGGATACGATGTCGTTAAACGAAGCTATGCAAAAACTTAAACAGCATCATACCGAGTTAATGGAAGAATGAAAGAGGCCTCAGCCTAAGTTTATTATACCAAAGCAAAGTATGGTCGAATTAAATTGATACCCGTCTCCGTACCAAACCTTAACGGAACAATTTGAAGAATATAGACAAATTTTTATTGCTCCTGAGCGGCAAAAACGTGAAACACTGTTAAATGAGTTAAGGTTGGATTTAGAGTGATTTGCCAAAAACTTTAGTAAAAGAAAAAAATATTGTTCCACGGTACGTTGGCGCAATAAAAATATTTGAAGCATTAAGCGTTTATTAAAACGTCGGCGACGTGTAAAGTATAGGGCATGATCTATTTCTTCTCGCTATTCACATGTTTTAGGGTTTTAGGCCGTATAAGCTCACATTTAAAGGCCAGGGAACATAACTCGATTTAAGATTAATTGTCCTTATTTAAACGTTATATTCTTGGTTGTAGCGGGCCGTTTTGCGAAGTATTATCCCTGGTAAGGCCTTACTGGTGTTGCTAGTTTGCGTACCACCACAGGTAAACGTCGTGGTTATGTTATGGGTAAGAGTCTTCTGTGTCCTGCGTATTATAGCTTTTCTATCAATCTATGCTAGTCGCAATACCTTCAACAATGACTAACTTTTTTGCAAATACTAAAACAAGTCTAATTAAACAGTTCGGTCCGAGTACCAACACATTGTTTACGGGAGTATACAGTACTTTCATCATAACTTTACAATCCATTCTTGCCGGAATATTCTTAGTTCAGTCCTCTTCAACGTCACGTTACACATTTACACGTTTCCCTCGTAGGCGTAAGTTTTTTAATTATACAGAGCGTCCTGCATTTATTAAGTTTATAAAATTCGCTACTCGTTGATTTTTTAGTACTAACCATAAAGATATAGCGATATTATATTTTATTTTTGGGGGTATTTGTGCGTTTATCGGTGCGTTTTTATCTATTTTAATCCGGTTTGAGCTTGCTATTCCCGGCAACAGTTTTTTATGTGGAAATAATCAGCAGTATAACGTATTAGTTACTGCGCATGGGATTGTAATGATCTTCTATTTTGCAATGCCAGTTTTGATTGGCGGTTTCGGGAACTATTTAATTCCTATTTATATAGGAGCCGCAGATATGGCCTTTCCCCGTTTAAATAACTTTAGTTTTTGATTATTACCTCAAGCCTTTTCGCTTTTTCTATATTCTGCCTTACTTTCCGGGTCTGGTCCTGGTACGGGTTGAACAATTTACCCCCCCTTAAGTGATATTACCGGACATCCCGGGATGTCCGTGGATTTTGCAATTCTAAGTTTACACCTGGCGGGTATTTCTTCTCTTTTTGGTGTTATTAATAACCTTGTTACTATTTTTAATATGCGCGCTCGTGGTTTAGTACTAAAAGAATTACCTTTATTTGTTTGGGCGATGATCGTTACTTCCTTTTTATTATTAATATCTTTACCCGTTTTAGCTGCAGGTTTAACCATGCTGTTAACCGATCGTCATTTTAATACAAGTTTTTTCTCTCCTGCTGCTGGGGGGGATCCGATATTATTTCAGCATTTATTTTGATTTTTCGGTCATCCAGAAGTTTATGTGTTAATTTTACCCGCTTTTGGTATTATTAGCCAAGTTGTAGAATCTTATTCTGGAAAACGTATTTTTGGTTATTTAGGTATGGTTTATGCAATGATTTCGATTGGTATTTTAGGGTTTTTAGTTTGGGCTCATCATATGTATACCATTGGGATGGAATTCGACAGTCGTGCGTATTTTACGGCAGCGACGATGATGATTGCTGTTCCTACCGGGATTAAAGTATTTAGTTGGTTAGCTACTCTTTGGGGTGGTAATTTAATTTTAAACGCCCCTATGTTATTTACTTTAGGGTTTATTGTAATGTTCACTGTAGGTGGTGTCACTGGAGTTATGTTGGCCAACGGGGGTTTAGACATCTCTTTACATGATACTTACTATGTAGTGGCTCACTTCCATTATGTTCTTTCGATGGGTGCAGTTTTTGGGATTTTTGCTGGTTTCTACTTTTGGGTAGAAAAGATTTTAGGTCGTTCTTATAATGAATTGTTAGCTAAAATTCATTTTTATACTTTTTTTGTTGGCGTTAATTTGACTTTTTTCCCTATGCACTTTTTAGGGCTGGCGGGAATGCCTCGCCGTATTTCAGATTATCCCGACGCTTATTCCGGTTGGAATCTTGTTTGTTCCTTTGGGTCTATTATATCCTTTCTGTCTAGTTTTCTATTTTTATATATTGTCTATCGAATTTTTGTACGGGATGTAAGTAAAACCAAAAAAACTTCCATGGGTTATTTGGGAAAATCCTAGATAAAGATGCCCGGCGTTTAAATTGTGAATTGGGGATCCTGAGCCAAGGTTTTTCCTTGTTTAGTCTAACTTTTGTTCCCCGTTCAAAAAGGTCGTTTAAACGCTGGGCGGCTGTAGGCCTTATTATTGTATTTTTGTATCTGTTAACCACTTACTTTCTGCGTGACGGGCATTCCTCTTGATTTGAGAATCTTTTCTCGTTTTTGGGCTCTACTTCGTCTGATATCTCCGCACAAACAAAAATAGACCCCGTCTCTATTGAGTCCGCTACCAAAGATTCCTTCCCTACTCCTGAGCCGAAAAAGCCGAGTCCTTTAGAAGTGATACCCACCGAGCCCCCTTATACACATCTTCGATACTTCAAACTTTGAAAAGCCCCCGAATGGCAGTTCCAATTACGTTGGCCTCCCGCTCCGCTCCATTACTCGAAGGGTATGTCCGAGTCGGTCTATATGGCTCAACAACTCCGTCTTAGAGGTTCACTAACTCCAGAACACTTGAGCTTGATACGAAAGAAAGCTGGGTTTGACCAAGACATGTTTCCGGGTCGGTGAGACTCGTTAGAATCTTGAGGCGCGATAGAAGATAAAGCTAATCTCGCTGCTCGACATTACAAAGTCATTCGTCGCATTTATGAAGACATGGCTGTCAGGGCGGCGCTAGATGCAGAAGACGTTGCGGAAGCTATGGAAGAGGCGGTAGCCGGTGGAAAGCCTGAACTTGTTCATGCGCTTCATTTGTTGCATACTACGTGTATGGATGATTCGATCTTTCCAAGGCCTGTTTTTATTGAAGAAACGGAGGCGTTTTCGCAGGAACTTACGGAGTTACTTGAAAGTGATGTCTATCAGGACGAACTGCGGCCGCTGCCTTGTGTTGTGGCTGGGGCTACAGGAATTGTTAGTCGTTTGTAGCGCCTCTTTATATAGATTCCTTTTATTTTCTATATAAAAGAGCTGTGCATATTTACTTAAGGCGGGTCTTATAAAGCGACAACCGCACGCTACCCTGCCTCGCGCTTAACGTTTTAGATTACTTTTTTGTTCAATAATAAATATTATTTTATATGATGTTTTCCTTTCTTATTTTATGTGATGCTCCGGTATCCTGGCAAATGTCTTTTCAAGACGCCGCTTCTCCCATCATGGAAGGTATAATTAACCTACATAATAATATTATGATGATTATTACGTCCATTTTCCTTTTCGTTTTTTATATTCTAGTAAGGTCTATTCAACTATTTAAATTCCCTTCAAAATATGAAATTTCTAATGTCACTGCAGCTCATCAGTTAGAAACCTGGTGAACTATTATACCAACACTAATATTATGCCTAATTGCGGGGCCCTCCTTTGCAGTTTTATATGGTATGGATGCCTTGATTCTCCCTCAATTAACTGTTAAGATTATAGGGCGCCAGTGATATTGAACATATGAGGACACTTGCTGGGCGAAAACTCCTAATGTTTTTGATTCTTACATGAAAAGCACTGACAGTGTATTAGAGGAGGGCGGTTTTCGTTTACTTTCTGTAGATCGCTCATTAGTTTTACCCGCACGTACCGCTATTCGTCTTTTAATTACCTCTAGTGATGTTTTACATAGCTGGGCCGTTCCTTCTTTAGGTGTAAAAATGGATGCTTGTCCTGGAAGATTAAACCAAGTAACTTTATTTATTAAACGTCCGGGATTCTTTTATGGTCAGTGTAGTGAGCTTTGTGGGATTAATCATGCCTTTATGCCTATCTGCATTGAAGCGATTAATTCGGATTTCTCAGAGTAATTCTGCTGGGATAGTTAAATTTTTTCGGTTAAAGTAAAATGTTTTACCAATAACACTTATGTTAAAAATGTTTTCTTACAAAAATATCTATTTCAATAATACAAGTGTAGAGAGTGACGATGATTTAATTATTTTAAATACTGCATTCTGCGACGCGGAGGAGTGAGGTTTAGTCTTCGCAGTTGCGGATGGTATTGCTATTATTCACGGTTTACGTGGTGCCATGGTTGGTGAAATCGTTCGTTTTGAAAATGGTGTTCTGGGTAATGTTTTAAACTTAGAACAAGATTCCACTCGTGTTGTCATTATGGGTGATGAGTCTGCGGTTGGTCAAGATGTTTTAGTTACTCGTACTGGTTCTCTAGTTCAAATTAATGTAGGTCCTTCTCTAGCTGGGCATGTTGTTGATGCTTTAGGAAATACCATTGATGGCTCTTATATTGATAGCGCTACTACAACTTCCGCAGATGTAGACATTAAAGCTCCTGGTATTATGCTTCGCCAGCCAATTAAACAGCCTTTACAGACAGGGATTACTGCTATTGATAGTTTGGTTCCTATCGGAAGAGGTCAGCGTGAATTAATTATTGGTGATCGCCAAACTGGTAAGACTACAGTAGCTATTGATACCATCTTAAATCACACCCTTAAGTCGAATACTGACCCCTTAAATTGTATTTATGTTGCTATTGGGCAACGTCGCGGCCAGGTTGTACAAATTCATCAAACTTTAATTAAACACGAGGCATTGTTTTATACTACTATTGTTAGTGCTAGTGCCTCTGAATCTTGTAGTCTACAATATTTAGCACCGTATTCCGGCTGTAGTATTGCGGAATATTTTCGCGATAATGGGGCGCATGCTTTAATCATTTATGACGATTTAAGTAAACAGGCTGTTGCTTATCGTCAAATGTCATTACTTTTACGTCGTCCTCCTGGACGTGAGGCATATCCCGGTGATGTCTTCTACTTACATTCCCGTTTATTAGAACGCGCTGCGAAATTAAGTAATGACTATGGTGCGGGATCTTTAACTGCTTTACCCGTAGTTGAAACTCAGGCAGGTGATGTTTCTGCTTATATTCCCACTAACGTTATTTCTATTACGGACGGGCAAATTTTCCTAGAAAGTGAATTATTTAATCAGGGTGTCCGTCCTGCAATCAACGTTGGTTTATCCGTTAGTCGTATTGGTTCTGCCGCACAAATCCCTCCCATGAAATTTTTATCTGGTTCCTTAAAGCTAGAATTAGCTCAGTTCCGTGAAGTTGAAGTTTTCGTAACCTTCGGGGGTGATCTTGATCCTACAACTTTACACCGTATTAACCGCGGGTTACGTTTAGTAGAAATTTTGAAACAACGACCCCAAAGTCCTAAAAGTGTTCAAGAACAAATTGTTTTAATTTATGCTGGGATGCGCGGTTTCTTAGATAACGTATCTATTGAAAATGTCGGTACCTTAGCGAAATTATGACAATTTCAATTAAAATCCACGACTTTACGCGCAATTCTTGGCGATTTATTTAAACAGTGAGCAACTAAACCTGTTGTGTGAAATGCTGTTTTAGATCGCTTTTTAAAAGCATACATTGCGCGTTTTTTTAATGCGTAATTACATTGTCATCCTTGCATTTTTCAGAAAGTCTCTGTAATTTGCGGTAGTTTTGATTATAATCGTAGATTTCTATGCAACAGTTACGAACGCATAAACAACCTTTTCATTTGATTGCTCCTAGCCCTTGGCCTGTTTTACTAGCTGCTACTTTAGGCATTTTATTCCGCGAAGCGGTTTTTTATTTTGAATACTCTGTGTTTTTAGATACTGCGTTATTTCGCGACGGGTTAAAATTTGTGTGACCTCGTTACGAGGCGTACGAATTGAGTTTATCCTTAGGTAACTCTTCGAAAACTTTTAATCCTAGTACTTATTTAAATATTTGTAAACAATTTCATGAATTGTACTTACTTAATAGGTATTGGCCTTTTGAACTCTTTGCACCGTTTCCTTTTTTTGTAGCTGTTTATCTTACAATTATTTTTATTTTTGCCTGATTATTCGACATTTGGATGGATAGTATAAACGGGTTTTTAACTGCTAAAGTTAGAACAAATTTACGCTTAGGGTTTATTTTATTCGTTTTATCCGAAGTTATGTTATTTTTTGGTTTTTTTTGAGCTTTTTTTCATGTCGCTGTTACTCCCGCTATTGCTTGTGGAATGCAATGACCTCCTGTCGGAATTATAAGCATCTCCCCGGAAACCATACCTTTTATCAATACCCTATTATTATTATACTCCGGGTTCTGATTAGTAGTTGCGCACAGAGCACTATTAAATAATAATAAAAACTTAGCTACTTTAAGTTTATGGTTGACCGTCTTTTTAGCCACTGTCTTTTTAGAGCTTCAACTTTTAGAATATAAAACTGCGCCGTTTTCTTTATTAAACGGAGTTTTTGGCTCTGTTTTTTTTATGCTTACCGGGTTACACGGCTTACATGTTTTTCTAGGTACGGTTTGTTTATTTGTAGCACTATTCCGTTTAGAAGCAAAGAATAAATCTCGTTTATTTTTTAAATCTAGCGCTAATTATCATTTAGGCTTTGAGCTTGCTGCGTGATACTGACACTTTGTCGATGTTGTTTGAATTTTATTGATGATCTCCGTCTATTGTTGAAGCTATTATTAAAGTATAAAAATGATTGCAGATTTCTTTCGATGATTGAATCCCCTTTTAGAAGAAAATTGGCCCATAATTTCATCTTGGGTGTCACCTTATTTAGCTCCTCTAGTGTACAAACATTTTTTTTTTGTACTATCTGAGGCGACCGTACAGCCTAGGGGTTTTTGGCTAGCCTGTAAATTACCGGTATCTTATTATTCAAATAACACTGTATTTTTTCATTGACCCTCAGACCAAGCCTCCTGAGTCGAATGGTTTCGGCTTATAATTTTAAGTGATCCTTTATCTGGCATATTCTCATACAAAAAAATCTCAAACCAGCTTATTGTCCAGTGTCCTTACTGGTGTAATGTTTCTTCATGAGACTTATTTTCGTATTTAATCTTTGGGACTCCAAATATTTCCTTATCTTGGCTTTCTTTTAGTCAACTTACTCTATTTAAAGGCTCTTTTTATGAAGTAACGCTGCTGCATAAATCGTACTACTGCGATACTTTTTGGGGGCTGTGATTTTTAAAAACCGATACAGAATTTAATCGCTTCGGGGTTTCTTTGGAAAATCTTAACCGTAGGGTATTTTTGCAAAGTTTCTTGTTTGGCTATTGATTCCGTTTTGTAAGCGAGACCCCTTGGTCTTGACGAATGCGTTTTCCCTTAGAACTATCTAACTGGCGTTGGTTAAAGATGTATTGTAATTTCTTTCGGGAGTTTAATGAGCTTAGTCCTAATTTTTTATATTTCACTGCTTTTTTGCTTTTTTGTAGTTTTATGTGCTCTGCTGTTTATAGTTACATACTATGGATTGTTCCTTTTCGGGACTTATCCTTTGGGATTATTTCGCCTTGGTTGGATTTTGTTTGTTATTCTTTAGTGTTATGTATACCTTTAGCACGCTTCTCTAAGATATTACACGTTTGTGTTGTAAAAAATAGTGTGTGTCTTTTGGTTTTTGCTGATCTGTTTTGTGGGGCAAGCCTTTTACGAAAAAAATCAAATGTACGTTTTTTACAAAATCTTTGGCATATATTCACTCTTTGTTTGTGTCTATATTTACTACTTTGCTTTTTACCTTTATGGTTTAAAGTGGCGCAGCTTGGATTGAGCCTTGTGTGATGGCCTTTGCAATGTATTGCACATCTGCTCAATAAGATTTATAATATTTTATGATACATGTTTACTTTTGTGGTAGGGGGGGGTTGACTACTAGTCGATTTTGAAGAAACCGATATAGGTTCGTTTATTTGTGCGTTGGTGCCCTATTATAATACCTACGTGTTTGCCTTTATAAGCTTTGTATTTTTTAAACTACGCTGTACTGTGTTGCTTTGTATATTATTCATAATTTATGCAATTTTTATTCTGTGGCCTTTACTACAGCCTATTATTATAAAAGCTATTATTCGATCTGCGCCTTGGGCTTTTGTTGAGGAAGTCCCTTTAATAACACGCTTTAAATATGGATTATTTCTCGTAAAAAGTAGGCTACGGGGATTAGGTTCCTAAGTTATTTGTTCGTATTGCCCGCTTGGTGGAATAGGTAGACACGGTGGACTTAAAATCCATTTCTTTTGGAGTACTGGTTCGAGTCCGGTAGCGGGTATTGTTAGAAATGTAAACCTTTTTAAAAAGTGGATTACTTGGTATTAATTAAAAGAATGTCTTGTAACAAAACGTTGGAATAATAACTATGTTAGAATTTAGCCATTTGTTTCTAATAAAGAAAACTTTTGTAGGTAACAATTCTACATATATTTACGCAGTGAAGTGAAACATCTCATTAACTGCAGGAAAAGAAATCAATAAGAGATTCTGTTAGTAGTGGCGAACGAATGCGGATACTAGGCCTTTGACTTTGAATTAAAGTGTCTCGGAATTTTATTATGAGTGATCTAACTAAAATGGGTGGGAGTCCTTTACGAAGTACTTTTAATTTTAAGTGTGATTAAATCTAGTGCATCGCTTGATTGAAGATTGGGGAACCTTCCTTAAAGCCTAAATATATTTTAATAACCGATAGTGGACTAGTACTGTGAAGGAAAGATGAAAAAGTACCGCATTACGGAGTGAAAAATAAATGAAATCATTTAGTTTGCTAAATTAGCAGCTACGTTTCAAAAATTTAATGAGTGAAGATAGTGTACCTTTTGTATAATGGGCCAGCAACTTAATATTTTTTGCGAGCTTAAATCATAAATGTAGGCGTTATAACAATATATAGAGTAAAAAATATTATACCCGAAACCAAGTGATCTATTCTTGGGCAAATCGAAAAGGTTTAAACCTTGGAGGATTGAACCTATACATGTTGCAATATGTCAGGAGGACCTGAGAATAGGGGTGAAAGGCTAATCAAACTTGGTGATATCTGGTTTTCTGCGAAATCTATTTAAGTAGAGCATTATACTGAGAGGGGGTAGAGCACTTTCCCGGTGATGGGGGTTGTAGCAAACTTTATTGACCCCGGAAAAACTCCGAATACCTTGTATAATAGTCAGACTTTGGGTTCGAAGGTCCGAAGTCGAGAGGGAAACAGCCCAGACCAACAGTTAAGGTCTTCAAATGGGATTTAAGTGATAAGTGCATAAGTTATCGTTGTAGCTACGGAAGGGTAGGCTTGGAAGCAGCCATCTTTTTAAGAAAGCGTTACAAATCATTTATTAAGCTTTATGGTAATCTTAGCCCGATAATGTATAGAGACTAAAAATTCCTACCGAAACTTTGGAGTTAAATTGAAAAGATCGATTTATCTGGTAGCAGAACGCTTTAGAATATGGAACTTATTGAAAGATTAGTGTAATTCTAGAAGTGAATATGCTGGCATGAGTAACGTAAAACAAAGTCTAAAAACTTTGTCGCCTGAAGTCTAAGGTTTTCTGCGTACCGTTAAACTGCGCAGAATTATGCGGTCTTTAAAAAAAGAGCGACAGCTTTATTTTTTTTGATAAGTAGCAAGTTTGTATTCTTGCTATTAGTATTAAGGACAGTATTTTTTTTTAATCGTCAGCGTATTGAGAAGATAGCTATTAAAAATTAATTGCTCGGGAAAAGTTAATACTAGTTATAAATACCGTACTAAATCTGACACTAGTAGACAAGTAGCATATATGAGGGCGTAGAGATAACACTATTGAAGGAACTCGGCAAATTAACTTTTTAACTTCGGGAGATGAAGGACTATAAATAATAAATTTATAGTAGCATGCAAATGAGAGGAGCGACTGTTTAGTAAAAACACAGGACTATGCAGAAACTTGTAAAAGGAAGTATATAGTCTGAGGCCTGCCCGGTACGATAACGCTAAGATTTGGGGTTTTGATGCTTCAGGTTGAACCTTTTGTAAACGGCGGCTGTAACCTTGACGGTCCTAAGGTAGCGAAATTCCTTGACGAGTAAGTTTCGTCCTGCATGAAGGGCATAACGACTTCTCTGCTGTCTCCAATAGTGACTCAGTGAAATTGAATTATCTGTGAAGATGCAGTTTGTATACAGCTAGACGAAAAGACCCCGTGCACCTTTACTATATTTTTACGCCGGCTTCAAAAAATTCCTGTGTAGGCTAGGTGGTAGTTTAGAAAAAAATGCGCTAGCATTTCGAGCTCGTGTATAGTATACGGGTTAAATAAAGCCTCTTATAGGTTCGAAACGTAGTTGAAAGAACCATCCTATAATTTTTTGAAATCTAACTCTAATGGACAACGTATAAGTGGTAGTTTGACTGGGGCGGTAACCTCTTAAATAGTAACAGGGGTGCGCTGAAAGGTAACCTCCGCCTGATTCTTTCAGAGTGTGAGTGCAATGATAAATGGTTATCCTGACTGTTTTAACAGACATGTTATACAGAAACAAAATCAATTTTTGTTGGTCATAGTGACCCGATAGGTCTAGAAGGAAAGCCTATCGCTCAACGGATAAAAGGTACGCCGGGGATAACAGGCTGATAACTCTTGAGAGTCCGTATCGATGGGGTTGTTTGGCACCTCGATGTCGGCTTATCGCTACCCGGGGCTGAAGGGGGTCCCAAGGGTTCGGCTGTTCGCCGATTAAAGCGGTACATGAGCTGGGTTTAGAACGTTGTGAAACAGTTCGGTCCCTATCTACTGTATTGAATGTATAAGACTCTATATTTAGTACGAGAGGATTGATTAAGATTAACCTATGGTGTTGTAGCTGGCCTGAACTCGGGCCAAGTTACTGGGCTAAGTTGAGGAAGAAGTATTGCTGAAAGCCTAAGATGCAAGAATTCTTACTTATTTCATTATTTTGTTTTGTTATAGACCTTAACGTTATATTTAGTTAATAGGTGTAAGCACTAGATAGTTTTAAGCCATATTATACTAATTTTTGCGTATACTTTTTAGTTTGATCCTATGTGATGTAATTCCTCTTATTCTTTCTTTTATTATTGATGAACTTTTATGGTAATTTATTATTTAATCCGTTATTCGCTGCTGTTTGTTCTGGTTTCTTTGGTACATATATTGGTGCTCTTGGGGCAGGTATTATTTGTCAATTCAGTGGTTGACTGGCGTTATGAAGTGCTATTTCTCTTGTATATTCCTGTTTACAGGCTAATACTGTGTTTTATACTGAATTAGGCTCTTGGGTATTTGCCAACCCGCTTATTATAAATTGAAGCTTTGCGGTTGATAGCTTTTGTGGCTTAATGCTTTTTGTTGTTTCTTTTATTTCTTTTTTAGTCATTACGTATTCATTATCGTATATGTCTGAAGATCCACATCTACCCCGCTTTCTTGCATATATTTCTTTATTTACGTTTTTTATGTTGGTCCTTGTCGCGGCAGATAATTTTATTGTTATGTTCCTCGGTTGAGAAGGTATTGGGTTATGTTCTTTTCTACTAATTAGTTTCTGATTCACGCGTATTTCTGCGAGTAAAGCTGCAATGAAAGCATTATTAATGAATAGAGTGAGTGATTTAGCTTTTACTTTCGGTATTATTTTTCTATTTAATACCTTTTATACTTTTGATTTCTCTACACTATTTGCCCTTGCACCTTATTTGAAAGGCCAAACGCTTGAGATTTTTGGTAGTGTTTGAACACGTCTAGATGTTATTTGTGCTTTACTTTTTGTAGGTGCTGTTGGTAAATCTGCTCAGATTGGGTTACATACTTGATTACCAAGTGCTATGGAAGGGCCGACTCCTGTTTCTGCATTAATTCATGCTGCAACTATGGTTACTGCAGGGGTTTTATTAATTATTAAATGTTCCCCCCTATTCGAATATGCCCCCACCGTCCTATTATGGGTTTCTGCCTTCGGAGCTAGTACCATTTTTCTTGGTGCATCCTTAGGTTTAGTGCAGCACGATTTAAAGCGTGTTGTCGCTTATTCTACTTTAAGCCAGTTGGGTTATATGGTTTTGGCTTGTGGTTTATCCGCTTACTCCGTAAGCTTTTTTCATTTAGTTAATCATGCTTTCTTTAAAGCTTTATTATTTTTAGCATCGGGTGCAATTATTCATGCCTGTGCAAATGAGCAGGATATGAGAAAATTAGGGGGATTAGCCCGTCTACTCCCATTAACTTTTGCGGGGGTGCTTGTAGGGACATTAGCATTACAGGGATGGCCCTTTCTGTCGGGTTTTTATTCGAAAGATGCTATTTTAGAGTTAGCGTCAGTGCAATGATCCGCGTTTAGTAAATATAGTTTTTGGTTAGCAACTTTATCCGTCAGTTTGACTATTTGGTATAGCTCCCGGGCGTTAAATTTAGTTTTTTTTGAAAAATCGCGTGGTTTTAAAACTGTCTTCCTTGGTGTACACGAAATGGATAATAAATTGGCAACTGCAATATTTGCGCTTAGCATACCTAGTTTTTGTTCCGGTTATTTATTAAAAGATATTTTTTTGGGTCTAGGTTCTGATATTTTGAGTAATACTGTGTTTGTCTCCCCCAATAATCATGTCTTATGTGAGGCAGAATTTCTTCCTTGAACTTGAAAATATTTGCCTTTTTTTTATAGTTTAATCGTCGCGTTTACATGAGCCCGTCCAGTTACTGCATTATATCATAATAAAGTACTTCATATTACAGAAAATTTTTTAATTAATCGTTGATACTTTGAAGACCTGTACGCCGGTATTATAAACAGTTTAGTTTTACTATTCGGGACTCGCGTTTATCAAGTTTTGGACAAAGTTTTATTTCTCCGTCTTTTTGTTACAATTCCTAGTAAATTAATTCGTATTTTTACAGAGTCCGTTAAATATCCTTCTGTCGTTCGATTAGAAACAAAATTTAAACTTTAAATTTCGTTCCTTCTATTTTAATGAACCGTATCAACTCCTTAAAAACATTTAATTTGAATTTTGGGCCGCAACATCCTGCCGCTCACGGAGTATTACGTTTAGTGTTAGAGCTCGATGGCGAGGTTGTTGTTAATGCGCAACCACATATTGGGCTATTACATCGAGGTACCGAAAAATTAGCAGAATCTAAAACTTTTTTACAAACTTTACCTTACTTTGATCGTTTAGATTATGTTTCAATGATGGCACAAGAACATGCTTATTCTCTTTGTTTAGAAAAGCTCTTAGGTTTTAGTATTTCTCGTAAAGCTCAGATTATCCGTGTCTTGTTTCATGAAATCACTCGTATTCTTAATCATTTGATGTCACTAACTACACATGCTTTGGACGTTGGTGCTTTAACCCCACTTTTATGGGGATTTGAAGAACGTGAAAAATTAATGGAGTTTTATGAACGCGTATCTGGCACTAGGATGCATGCCGCTTATATTAGGCCGGGCGGGGTATCTCAAGATTTACCCCACGGGCTTCTACATGATATATTAGTTTTTGCTGAAACTTTTCCTACCCGAGTACTTGAAATCGAAACTCTACTAACAGAAAATCGCATTTGAAAAGAAAGGTTAATGCATATTGGAATCGTGTCTAAAGAGCAAGCGATAAACTGGGGATTCTCGGGGGTTATGCTACGTTCCACCGGACTTCCTTGAGATTTACGTAAATCTCAGTCTTATGAAATTTATGATGAACTCTCAGATTTTCGAATTCCCTTTGGTCTTCATGGGGATTGTTATGATCGTTATCGGATTCGAATTCAAGAGATGCTAGAGAGTACTAAAATCATTAAATATTGTGCAAACTTATTATTACAAACCCCTTTAAAAATTGAAAAGTATTCTCGTAAATCAATGAAATCGGAGATGGAATCTGTCATACAACATTTTAAATATTTTTCGGAAAATATTTTTATTACTCCTAGTGAAACTTATATGTGTGTAGAAGCCCCAAAGGGAGAATTCGGTGTCTTCTTATCGTCTGTCGGCGGTAGCCAACCTTATAGGTGTAAAATCCGGGCGCCAGGTTTTTTTCATTTGCAAGGTATCTCTTTTATGGCACAAAATCATTTACTCGCTGATGTTGTTACTATTATTGGTACTCAAGATATTGTTTTTGGTGAAGTAGACCGCTAAATTAACGTTTTATTTATTTTCGCCTTAACCTAAGAAAAAATTATGCAATTGATAATTAAATTTATACAACAATGACGAATGCTACTCTTGTTAGCTAAACACAGAACTTATAGTAATATTAAACCCTGATCGAGGGAAAAATTCTTATTTTTGACCAATCCCTTACTAAGTAATAAATTCGGCGGTTTATTGCTGCCGGGTATACTATTTTTGCTGGTTACTTTGGTATTACTTCACGAGTTTGGGACTTTATCTTTTCCAATATTAGAAAAGTTTTCGCACGGGCATTTATTGACATTTAATTCTTTTCAACCTTTTAAATGTCTTTGTTGGGGTTACTGATGATACTTAGCCCAAGTCTTTATGACCAGCCCTGATAATTTATCAGTTGTTTTTAAATTTTTAACTTTGGCTACAATGCCAGTTTGCCTACTTTTAGCGCCTTACACTATCAAAAATTACCTATTGTATTCTTTATACCTTTGTACTATATTTGGATTCCTTTTATGATGTTTCCATACAACTAATTTATTATCCTTTTTTATTGCTTTTGAAGCATTGGCTATCCCGGTATTTTTAATGCTAGGTATTTGAGGTTCAATTAACACGCGCCCTCGAAGACTTTGGGCATCTTGGCTATTCCTTTTCTTTACGTTAGTTACGGCGGGGTTTATGTTTATAAGTATTATGTATTTAGACGCATCCTTAAATTCATTAGACTTTGCTACTTTGTTTAATGCAGCACTCACAAAGACAGAAAAATTAATTATTGGTGCTGCTTTCTTTTTAAGTTTTGCTGCTAAACTCCCGGTAGTTCCATTTCATATATGGTTACCGGAAGCTCATGTTGAAGCTCCAACAATCGGTTCCATTATTTTAGCTAGTTTATTATTAAAATTAGGTAGCTATGGTTTTGTACGATTCTTTATAAATTTTTTAGATTATTTTTTAGTTTTTTTTAGTAGATCCTTATCTTATTATGTATTATTTAGTGTAATTTATACTTGTTTAGTTGCATTACGGCAAACAGACATGAAAAAAATTATTGCATATTCCTCTGTTTCTCACATGAATTTAATTTTATTAGGGTTTATGTCTGGTACATTACACGGATACCAAGGTTTTATTTATGTCTCTGTAGGCCACGGGTTTGTTGCCGGGGGTTTATTTTTTTTATTACATGTACTTTATGATCGCTATCACACTCGTGAATTGCATTATTTCAGTGGTTTGGGTCAGGTAATGCCTCTTTTTAGTACTATGTTATTTTTATTTTGTATCGCCAATTTTGCATTTCCGGGGACTGTAAATTTTATTGGAGAGACCTTAGTTTTACAGGGTATTATTAATAAATATCCTTCCTTATTACCTTACGTCTTGTTCGGCTTAGTATTAACCACCGGGTTCACAATATCGTTTTATACTCAATTAGTCTATGGTACTTTAAGTGTACGTTTATCGTCTGTTTTTCCTGATCTAACGCGTTTAGAATTTTTACTTTTGGCCTATTTGGCTGGTTTTATTTTGGTTGGCGGGTTACATGCTCCTGCAGTCTTTTTTAATATGCCTGAATTACTACGCATTTTATAAATCTTTTCTTTTATTACGTGAAAAAATCCTCCGTTAATTTCTTACGAAGCTCCTCATTTTTCGTTAAAGAACTTAACTTTGTTGAAATTTTGGTGCGCCATGTCCTTTCTTATCCAAGCCCCTCTATTATTTCTTATTTTTGAGGTTTTGGTTCAATCGCTGGAATATTTTTAGTTATACAAATTTTAACCGGAGTACTATTAGCAATGCATTATTGTCCTAACGTCGAATTTGCTTACTCTAGTATTCAATATATACTTCAAGATGTTAACCATGGGTGACTTATTCGATACTCACATGCTAACGGTTCTTCTTTCTTTTTTATCGCTACTTATCTACATATGGGTCGCGGGTTATTTTTTCGATCTTATTCGAAACCACGCCAACGTTTATGATTTTCTGGTGTAGCACTTTTTCTATGTATGATGATCACGGCGTTTCTAGGATACATTCTTCCTTGGGGGCAAATGAGTCTTTGAGGTGCTACCGTGATTACTAATTTATTATCTACTTTACCCGAAATTGGAGAATATTTAGTAACATGACTTTGAGGTGGCTTTTCCGTAAATAACTCTACTTTAAACCGTTTTTTTAGTTTACACTACCTTATGCCGTTTTTAATGGTTGGTGTAAGCCTTGCGCATTTAAGTTTTTTACATTCCGCGGGATCTAATAACCCTTTGGGTATTGACTCCCGTTTAGATGTTATTCGTTTTTATCCCTACTTTTTCTGAAAAGATCTTGTTTGTAGCTTTGGGTTCTGTTTATTATTTTTTTGGTTTGTTTATCAAGCCCCTGAATCCTTAGGTCATACTGATAATTGAATTAAAGCAAATCCGCTAGTGACTCCAGTGCATATTGTACCAGAATGGTATTTTTTACCCTTTTACGGTATTTTAAAAGCAGTTCCTTCCAAAACTTGGGGTGTAATTTTAATGTTTACTTCAATTCTTATTTTAATACCTCTTCCCTATCTAGATGCATCCTCTCGCAGCCCTTCCTTAATGGGCCGGCCGTTTACTACGATTTGTCTGTATTTATTTTTCGTAACTGTAATCGTACTTACTTTATCCGGAGTATTACCCGTTACTGAGTTTTATTTAAATAATTCTAAAATTGCAGCATTTTATTACTTTGCTTTCTTTTTATTATTAGTACCGTTCTTCTCGCGTTTAGAAAATTTATTTTGATACGAAAGTTCTTTAAAACTAAGTTAACGTTTTTCTTAACTCTATAATCGATCGGACATAAGGCTCAGGTCTGTCCCTTACATTGAAATCTCGCGCAATCTCTTGTTGTACCTGACCACCGCCTAAAATAGGTCTTTAAAGCGTAACCCTCCAGAGGTTAATTTATTTCTTTTTATATCTATGACTTTATTACAATGTGCAAAATATATTGGAGCAGGTGCGGCAAGTATCTCTTTAGCTGGTTCTGGTTGTGGTATCGGAGTTATTTTCGGGGCATTAATTATAGCAATGTCTCGTAATCCTTATATTGGACGACAATTATTTGTCTATGCAATTTTAGGGTTTGCTTTAACCGAAGCAATTGCTTTATTCGGTTTAATGATGGCATTTTTAATTCTTTATAGTTAAATATATTAGTTTTAAACCCAAAGGTCATCCTCAGAAAGTTCCTATGTCTCTGTGTATTTTTTGTTAAATAATAAAAATTCTTCATGGCTACTTATAATAATTTACTAGTAAAAAAACATATAAACTGAGTACAATCTTCCGGAATAAATAATAAAAAATATAATCCCTGGGTTGGTGCACAACTATTAGGTGTACGCGATCAATTTCTAATATTTCACCCCTTAATTTTACTTTGAGACTTAAAACGAATTCAATTATTTTTAAATCGAGTACAAAGTTATACGAATTATTCGATCTTATTAGTCGATTCTCGTCCGATTGTTCAAGAGGCTATTGAACATTATTTAGTTTTAAATAATATTCCAAAAAGTGTATGCCATGTATTGCATTTTGATTTTCCGGGTACCTTGACGAATCAATATTACTTGGCTGCGCAGTCACAAGCCTCTAGTTTAATTATGCCCCGCCAAATTATGGTTTTTTTTGACTATTTTTTAAATAAGCAATTTTATGCCGAAAGCTTAATAGTACCTAGTATACGTTTCAGTCTTTATAGTTTACACAACTTACCAATCAATATGCAATACGGTTTACCTTCTAAATCTGGACTTCTTTTAGCCATACGCCTGTTGTTAAAATTATTACTTAGGTCTGTAGTTAATACAGCTTCGGTACGCACAGACCATTATAGGGCGCTTATAACACCTTTTCAAAAACAATTGCCTTCGTATTTAAAACAGCGCACCAAGTGAACATCGGCAAACTTTTATGGAGGAAAAAATAATCTGCAAGTCAATACTTTCCTCGCGCGACGCACTTATAAAAAACTCGTACCTTGGAGAATTACAAAAGAATACAGGGTATTAAAAACACGTTGATCTAAAGTCAATACACACTTACGCACTAAAACAACAAGTCGAAAAATAACCTCGTTTAAAACATACAATAAGTTTTTAAAAAAAAAAATGAAATTCAAGGTGTCTGCATTGACGTGTACTCACTTAATGGTCTTTGTAAAAAAGCAGTCTGTTTGTCAACTTTTTAGTACTCCTCAAAAAATTATTACAAAAAATTTACTCGCCTCTTATTTTTCTAATACTTTTTTTTCTCGGCGTAAATTACGTCGTACTAGCAGAAAAAAAAAATTAAAATTACTCGGGATTGCTCTAAATGTAAGTGTAGGGAAAAAAAGAATTAAGCGGTCAAAAAATTTAAAACAGAACCCGCGCAAGAACAGCTATCGTCCTCGGTGTGTTTCGCCTAAAAAGATATTTCAACGAACGGCTAAAATTTTCTCCGGCCTTGGATTAATGGCGTTGTTGATTGGTAGTGTTGCTTTAAAACAACGAAAAAAAAAATTAATAGAAAAATTCGCGCGTACCTGTAATATTAAAACACAAAAAGATTGGCAAGCACTTAAACGGAAAAAAAAAATTTGAATGGATACTAACAAACGTGGGCAGCAGGAAAAACAAAAAGCCCCTTTACGTAAAAGATCCCTTAAACAATTAAAACCTCGGGGTCCTTTCAAAAAAACTTATCAAAAAAAGACAAATCACCCTAAACACAACTCGTGACAAAAATCTCCCTCCGTTCCACGAAAAGAGCAATCGGACCTCCGAGACTTCTTAAGCTTTAAATCAGGTCGGCGATTTTTGTCTACCTCCGTTAAAATAAAAGAGGCTAAAGAAAATATAAAAAAGGCTAAGTCTTGTGATTTTTGGGCCGCCTCCTTCCTATCTAAAGCTGTCTGGCGGTATTTAGATATAGGTTTTCGTAGAATAGCTCCTACTCGTCGTGCGATTATTGTGTGAAATCGTTATTATGGGTACCCTGTATCTCCTCTGAAGGCTACATTAAAATTAAAACGCCGTAATAAGGGACATTTACGTGGCCTGTGTTTTACAGATTACGCCAACTCCTTTTTAATATATAGGCGCAATCTTTGTTTGTCCCACCATAAGTTACAATTTGATTCTATGCTTCTTAGTGTGGGGGGGGGGTTACGTACTTGAAAGAATAGGTCAAAACAGGAAAATCGTATTTTACAATTCCGTCAATGGCGTCGCGTGATGAAGCGTAGTTCCAAAAAAGCGGAACGACGTTGACTCAAACGTAACTGAAAAGTTGCGACAATGCAACACTTACGTAAAGCTTACCAGTGTATTTATACAGAAACTTCTCGTTGGTCAGGATATAGCTACTGAAAGCGCTGACGCGTCTATAGCTACATTCGTTCTTTGAAGCGAAGGAAACGACGTAGTCGTTACGCTCGCCGTTATGCCCGCAGAGAACAATTTCGTATCGAGTTACGTTATAAAAAACCTGTAAATTTTCTTAGGCGTGCGAAGCTTTATAAAAAATGTGCCTTTAAAAAAACATCTTATTTCTATTCTACAAAACCTAATAATTTACCCAAGATACTAAATTGTGCCGGTCAAATAAAATATTTACGTAAAATAAACCGCGTTGGCTACCCAAAACGATTTGATGGTCGTTTAAGTCAGAAATTTACTAAAAAGCGTTTTATTTCTAGAACGAAATTGTGAAAACGTGTTTTACGTAGATTACCCAAATTTGTGGCTCACCTTCGGAAGATTAAAACCTCTGAGAAATTACTAAAAAAATACTTAAATCGTATCAGTTCTCGGCTCATTGTAAATTCGTCGGCTGTATTTGCTAGTGGCGAAGCTATTAGAAAAAAAAATTATACAAATCAGCTATGATA
>Ga0213822_1000339_pt1 | contig 39287 bp, 38 predicted proteins | sample MC6MC0908MG_FD_179872 | JGI IMG/M metagenome (GOLD analysis project Ga0213822, IMG submission 179872) | Enriched soil aggregate microbial communities from Iowa State University, Ames, United States - MC6-MC0908-MG | ecosystem: Environmental > Terrestrial > Soil > Unclassified | place: USA: Iowa... | reverse complement strand
GCTTTGCTGCGCGTCGCGCCAGCTGGCACAGGGACGATTGATCGGCTGCCCACTCCAGCGTGCCGGTTTCCAGCAGCCATTGGGGTGATGCAGGATGACTGGCCTGCCAGCGCTTGTGCTCGTCTATCGCATGGGCATTCAGATCATGGTAGCTGGTGGGTTCCTTGCCGTTGGCATTAACCCAGGCATAGCTGATTTGACTGGTTCCGCTGCCAGGATAGTTTTTATCGAAGACGGTGACCTGCGCGCCCCGTCGCGACAATGATTGCGCGACGGCTAAACCCAGCACGCCTGCACCGATTACGGCAATACGTTGTGGCATATCTGGTCTCTCCTGAACAGGGATGAGTGGAAAACTGCTTCCCGCCGGGTCTTTTCACTATTGCGAAGTCGACAAAGGACGTCAACCGCAGCTTCAGATAGTGGCTTCATCAAACCAGTCAGGCACAGGATCGGGCAGATTGATCCACTGCTCAGGGCCCGCAGCCATCTCATAGGGTGTCAGCAGTGCGTGGTCGAGCGCGGAAAGAATGCGCTTTTCATCCATTTCAATGCCGATAAAAACCAGCTCCTGGCGCGCATCGCCAGTCCCTTCCTGCCAGTGTTCAGCGATGAAATTGAGAGTATCCGCATCCTGTGGCCAGTCCATCCGCGGCACACTTACCCACCAGCGCCCGGCATAACCCTGACGAGCCACAGCGCCCGCCTGCGACCACATCGCAGCATAGTCAGGCCGGCTGGCGAGCCAGAAGTAGCCCTTAGAACGGATAACACCGTCAAGCTGGTGATTAACAACTTCCCAGAAACGCAGCGGATGGAACGGACGGCGGGCGCGATAGACAAAACTGCGAATGCCATACTCCTCCGATTCCGGTTGATGCTCACCACGCAGGGTCTGCAACCAGCCTGGTGCCTGTGCTGCACGATCAAAATTAAAGCGACGGGTATTGAGCAGGCAATCGAGCGGAACCTGGCCAAACTCACTGTTCACAATAAGGGCATCTGGATTGAGCGCACGCAGCATGCCCTGCAGTTCATGCAATTGCGTCTGGCTGAGCAGATCCGTTTTGTTCAGTACCAGCAAATCACAGAACTCAATCTGATCTACCAGTAAATCAACCACAGAACGCGTATCCTCCTCGCCCAGTGACTCGCCGCGGGACTGAAGATCATCGACTGAACGATAATCTCGCAGAAAATTGAAGCCATCTACCACGGTAACCATGCTATCCAGACGCGCATAAGCCGACAGGCTTTCACCTTCTTCATCTTCAAACGTAAAGGTTTCAGCAACCGGCAGCGGTTCAGAGATCCCGGTAGACTCAATTACCAGATGATCGAAGCGACCGGCCTGCGCCAGACGTTTCACCTCCAGCAGCAGGTCTTCTCGCAGCGTGCAGCAGATGCAGCCGTTACTCATTTCAACCAGCTTTTCATCGGTACGTGACAGCTGTGCGCCGCCGTCGCGCACCAGCGCAGCGTCGATATTAATTTCAGACATATCATTGACGATGACCGCAATCCGCCGTCCTTCGCGGTTATTAAGAATATGGTTGAGCAGGGTGGTTTTACCGGCACCGAGAAAGCCAGAGAGAACGGTAACCGGCAGTCGGGGAGCCTCGGATGTCAGGAGGGAGAGTGGCATAGTGTTACCTGTCAGTAGTGATTAATATATATGTTATAACATAACATTAATCAGCCTCTTTTCAATCGCGATTTCTGTTCCCCTGTTTGATAATGAAAATAGTTAAAAAGAAGGAGAAGTGATGCAAACACTCACTCTGGTGCCGCGTCTTGTACCGGACGTCAGAAGCGGCGTGAAAACCTCAACGATACGCTGGCAGGAAGGTGATGTCGTCACCGGTCCACTGAAACTGGTCAATCAGGAGGATGCAACCGACACGGTAATTGTATGGGTGACGAGGATCGAAACGCTGCGCCTGAATCACATCGCCGCACGGCTGGGGAAGGAGGCTGAATGGCCGGATGCGGTGCTGCTGGCGGGGATGCGCGAACACTATCCAGAGATCAGTCTGAGCAGTGAGGTGCAGCTGATCACACACCTCACGCCCGCCGAAACTCAGGTAAAGCTCGCCGAACGCTAATTAACTGTGCTCAATGACCAGTAGTGCCAGCGTATCGGCTTCCAGTGCCCGGAAGATATGGAGCTCATCGCCCGGATAGGTAATGTAATCACCCACATCCAGCTCCACAGAACTCTCTACCGGGCCAACCAGCGCACGCCCTTTGGCAATAATAATATGCTCAATGGTATTGGGGATGTGAGGCTGTGAAATGCGTTCGCTCCCCGGCTGGACCTCCAGCAGATAAATATCACGCCGCACGCCGGGTGGGCAGGATGCCAGCAAAACGGCCTGATAATCGGCCAGATCGGCGGTAACCGACAGACCTTCTCCACGTCGTATCACCTGCAGGCGACGTGCATCAGGTTCCAGCAGACGTGAAAAGGGAATATTCAGCGTCACGCACAACGACCACAGCGTCTCAATGCCCGGATTACCATTTCCCGCTTCCAGTTGTGACAGCGTAGATTTGGCGATCCCTGCGCGGCGTGCTACTTCAGCCAGTGACAGACCTGCTCGCTGACGTTCACGCACTAAAGCGTTAGCAATAATGCTGATAGGGGTATTCAAATGCACTCCCGAAATTCAAAGTGTTTTTTATATCGAACATAACGTTCATCTTGTAAATCGCCGTGGCGATGTTCATTATATCGGATTATACGTTCATTATGAGACAGAGTGATGCGTTTTCCGCAAATGCAGTTGCTGGACAAAGGGGTAATTAAAGCGATTTTCCTGGTCTGCCTGGCTGATGGGATCGTCGGTTTATCTTATGGCTCGCTGGCCTCCGCCGACGGATTTCCGCTCTGGGTGCCACTGGCGCTCTCAACGCTGGTGCTGGCGGGGGCGTCAGAGTTTCTGTTTATTGGCATTGTGGCCGGTGGCGGCAGCCCCTTTACCGCCGCCGCTGCGGGCTTGCTGGTGAACGCGCGTCATCTGCCGTTTGGTATTGCGGTAAAAGATCTGGTGGGAACGGGCCCGCGGGGTTGGTTTGGCTGTCACATCATGAACGATGAAAGCGTGGTATTCGGAATCTCTCAGCCTCAACTGGCTCAGCGTCGTAGCGCTTACTGGCTGTGCGGCATCGGCATCGGCTTTATCTGGCCTGTCAGCGTGATGACCGGCGCGGCGATAGGGCAGTTTATTCCTGATGTCTCGGTGATTGGGCTGGATGCGGTATTCCCGGCCATTCTGATCGCCCTCATTTTTCCCGCGCTGCGACAGCGACGAACCCGGATCCCTGCCACTGTCGGGGCATTACTCTCGCTGCTGGCGACGCCACTGGTTCCGGCGGGCATGCCGGTGCTGTTTTCACTGCTGGGTCTGCTGACATGGAGATCACGCAAATGACGCATCAGGGAATGATCATTGCCGGCATTGCTATGCTGGCCGCAGGGACGTATCTGATGCGTTTCGCAGGCGTCAGGCTGGGAAACCGTCTGCCTGTCAGCGAGCGCACCCAGCAGATACTCTCTGACGCTGCCACTGTCTTGCTGCTGGCGGTAGCTGCGACCACCACGTTGTTTGAGGGGCACCATTTTGCCGGTGTGGCTCGTGTGGCTGGCGTAGGCTTTGCGCTATTACTGGCGTGGCGTCGGGCTCCGCTGATTGTGATTATTCTGGGGGCGGCGGTGATGACGGCGCTGTTACGTTTCCTTGGCGTATCCTGATGCTGATTTGTCCTGTGGCTGCTTAACTGCGTCCCGTCCAGGATTGCTATCTGCATGGGCATAACGGCATGATGAGGGTTTATCACCTGATCGGAGTTCACCTATGAATCGTCCGTTACAGATTGGCCTTTTACTCTTTCCTGATGTCACACAACTCGATCTAACCGGTCCCTGGGAGGTGTTTGCGCGCACGCCCGACACCAGTTGTCATCTGGTCTGGAAAGATCTACAGCCAGTGCGTTCCGATCGAGGCCTGTCTGTATTGCCCACCATGACGTTTGATACATGCCCGCAACTGGATGTGATCTGTGTGCCCGGCGGACCGGGTCAAATCGCCCTGATGTCAGATGACGTTACGCTGAAGTTCCTTCAAAAGCAGGCCGCTCAGGCACAGTGGATTACATCGGTCTGTACCGGATCGCTGGTGCTGGGGGCTGCCGGATTGCTTAAAGGATATCGCGCGACATCGCACTGGAGTTCCATCGATCAGCTGGCCTTGCTGGGTGCGGATCCGGTCAGTCAGCGGGTGGTGCGTGACCGTAATCGCATCAGCGGGGCAGGTGTGACCTCAGGCATCGATTTTGCCCTGACGCTGGTGGCAGAAATTGCAGGTGACGCAGTGGCGAAAGCGGTTCAGCTACAGATGGAATATGATCCACAACCGCCATTCACCAGCGGTTCCCCTAAGACCGCACCGCCACAGGAAGTCGAGCAGGCAAAGGCGAAGATGGCGGCGTTTATTGCTACGCGCCGGGCCGCAACCATGCGTGCCGCACAGCGACTACAGGCTGAACAGCTTCCGGATGCCGGGAATACGCAATAGCAGCAGTAAGAGTGACATCGAATGGAGCAATGTCAGGACGATAACCCGTAATTTATCGCCCGGCGTCGGGATGTGGATCGCGGCGGTCTGCAAGTTAATCAGCACGGTCCCATCACCCGGTTTCTTCAGTAAAGATAAGCTGCACCATAAGCGCCTGGAAAACCTGGCATTTGGGTTTTCACTGCGTGGATGATTTACCGGAAGCACTGATTACCGGCAGAGAAGCGATCTATTCCGACTGGTTTTTTAACCGTAAGTCAGCCAATCCACATCGCATCGATGCGGCGGCCCGTCATGAATATCTGCGTGTTTTTCAGCAACCCGGCGCATTGCGGGCTGGCTTTTTACCGGGCCTTTGCGCAGTCGGCAGAGCCGAATCGCCAGCGTGCGCGAAAAGGTAAACTGGCAGTGCCACTGCTGGCAATTACCGCCGATCAGGGATCGATTCCTGATATGGCTACACCGTTACGCGCCGTTACGCGCCGTTGCGCACCAGGTTAGCAGTCAAATTATCCTTAACTGTGGTCATTTTATTCCTGACGAACAACCGGTGAAATTAGCGGAAATACTGGCAAACTTTTTTACTCACACAACGAATAAAAGCGAATTAACGCCTCTGTAAATAAGGGAAAGTAATAGTGTGCAGCGGATTATTAATATTCTTGCTGATCCGCTGCTATCTCATACGCCTTTCCAGTAAATATGTCTATCTTATTGATTTTAAATCACTAACTGTGGGTTATTCCGCGTTGCTTTCTGAGTCGTGCTGTGAATAAATAAACCGTCATTATCATCCACCTTCAGGATGAGTTAAATAAAACCGTCGGCAGCAGACTGCCGATAGCATATTGCCGGGGCTGCGATGAATCAGGAAAAGGCACGACTGGCCGGAGAAATTAAAGCCGGAGTTAATGAACTGGAATCGCAATTAGTGGCGATTCGACGTGATATCCATGCGCATCCTGAATTAGGCTTTGATACGCTGCGCACAGCCAGTCTGGTCACCGACTATCTGCAGGCGCTGGGACTTCATCCCCGCACCGGTGTAGGTCGCAGCGGTGTGGTGGTGGATATCGACGGTGCAGAGCCGGGCAAAACATTGCTGTTGCGCGCCGACATGGACGCGCTGCCAATCCAGGAACAGACCGGTTTACCTTTTGCCAGCCGCTATCCTGGTAAAATGCACGCCTGCGGTCACGATATTCACACTGCGACGATGCTGGGTGTGGCAACGTTATTACCACGCTATCGTCAGCAGCTTAAAGGGCGCGTCCGGCTGATTTTCCAGCCTGCAGAAGAAACACCCGAAAGTGGTGCTGAAGCGATGATCGCGGACGGCGTAGCGGAGGGCATCGACTGGGCTGTCACTTTGCATAACAAGCCTGAACTGGCGGCGGGGGAAGTTGCCCTGACACGCGGTGCCAGCACCGCCTCCAGCGACGAATTCGATGTCACGGTACACGGCGTATCCACACACGCGGCACGTCCGCACATGGGCACCGATCCAATACTCGCCACCGTGCATCTTATCAGCCAGTTGCAGACCATCATTTCTCGTGAACGCGATCCTGCACACTCTGCCGTCCTGACTATTGGGCACATTCAGGGTGGGACTACCCACAATATCATTCCTGACAGCTGTCTGTTCCAGGGCACCATCCGCACCAAATCGCCAGAAGTGCGTGCTGCCATGGAAGCCTCATTTAAGCGGACGTGCGAAGGGGTGGCGCTGGCACAGAACGTGCGCGTGGAGGTTAACTTCCAGCGTGGTGTGCCGCCATTAATGAATGACGATCGCCTGATTGATTCACTGGAAGAGATTCTGTCGCATCAGTTTGATAAAGCGATCATCGCGCAGCCCAGCGCCAGCTTTGGCGCCGAAGATTTTTCACTGTTCACCGAACGGGTTCCGGGTTGCCAGATCCATATTGGTTCGGCCACGCCAGGCCGGGACGATCATCTGCATAATTCCGATTATCAGCCTGATGAACGAAGCATTACCGCCGGGACGCAGGCGCTGACCCGCCTTGCAATTGATTTGCTCTCTTAATAATAAATAAATGAGGTTTTTATGATGATGCGCAACCGTCTGTTCACGGCTTCTCTGACCGTGGCACTGCTCGCTACTTCCGCATTCAGCCAGGCGAAAGATTTCGGCACACTGAAGTTTGCTACCGAAGCGGCCTATCCTCCGTTTAACCAGACTACGCCGAGCGGTAAAATCGTGGGCTATGAACCGGATATGGTGGCGGAACTGGCAAAGCGTGCAGGCTTTAAATATGAAATCATCGCGCAGAAATGGTCGGGCATGATTCCTGGCCTGATCGACGGTAAATATGATGCAGTGGTCGACGCCGTGACTGTGACGCCAAAGCGTGCTGAAGCGATCGATTTCACCCATCAGTACACCGTCAGCGTCTCAAGTTTTGTGACCGCCAAAAAAAGCCCACTGGCCACGCTACCAGGCAGTTGCACGGTTGTGACGGCGGATGATGCCGCTGGCATGAAAAAAGCGATCGACGATCTGAAAACCACCTTTAAAGGAAAAACGATCGCGGTACAGGTTGCCACCATTCAGGCGGACTTCCTGCAAAAATATCTGGGCGATGTCGCCACCATTCGCACGTATCAGGCCGGTCCTGAAACCTTCGCTGACCTGATGAATGGCCGTGTTGATGCCGTCATGGCTTCACGTACAAACCTCAACGCCTTTGTGAAAAAACACGCTGATGCAATTAGCAGCAGCGGCTACGGCTTCTCCGGTGGCGTGCTGGGTGCGGGATCGGCCATTGGTCTGCGTAAAGGCAACAGCGAACTGCAGCAGGCGCTGAATCAGGCGCTGGACTCGATGATCAAAGATGGAACGCTGAGCAAACTGTCGATTAAATGGTTTGGCGAAGATGTCGCGCCAAAAGCGTAACGGCTGATGTTGATGAATATTGACTGGCAGATTCTGGGTTTCGGCGATGAGGGATGGGGTGGTGTGTTGCTTAACGCCGCAGCCGTTACTGTCAGCGTATCACTCTGCGCCTGGTTGCTGGGAGCGATGCTGGGCAGCGTACTTTGCTGGATGCAGATTGCTGGATCGCGCTGGCAGCAGCGGCTTGCGGCAGGCTACATCACACTGTTTCGCGGCGTGCCGGAACTGCTGGTGATCTATCTGTTCTACTTTGGTGGACGCCAGGTGGTCTCCACCGTGGGCACCGCGCTGGGATTCCAGGGACCGTTCGATGTGAACGGTTTTGTCGCGGGTGCGATCGCTATCGGGCTGATCTCCGGCGCCTATCAAAGTGGTGTGTTTCGCGGCGCGTTCTACGCCATTCCGGGCGGTACGCTGGAAGCCGCGACGGTAACCGGCATGGGGCGGCTGATGATGTTTCGCCGCATTATCGTGCCGCAGGCGTTACGCACTGCGCTGCCGGGCATGGGCAACCAGTGGCAATCTGTTATCAAAGAGTCGGCGCTGGTCTCTGTCACCGGACTGGTCGAAACCATGAATCAGGTTTCCACGGCAGCCAACTCCACCCAAATGTCCTTTTTCTTCTACAGCGTGGGTGCGGTGATCTACCTGATTATCACCACCTGTTCCGATATGGTTTTCCGCTACGTGGAAAAGTTTGCGATGCGCGGTCAACAGCGCGTGAAGGGGTAAGGAGTCCACGTGGATATGATGTTTTTACAGCAGACGCTGGTGGCGTTGCTGAAAGGATTACCGCTGACTATCAACCTGGCGCTGCTCTCGCTACTGGGCGGGGGCGTGCTGGCGCTGCTGCTTAATCTGCTGCGCATGACGCGCGTCGGCAGTTTTTTCTGTCGTTTCTACGTCTGGCTATTTCGCGGTACGCCGCTGCTGATCCAGATTTTTATGGTCTATTACGGCCTCGGCAGTTTACCGGCGGTGCGTGAAAGCCTGTTCTGGCCGCTGCTGCGCGATCCTTACTGGTGTGGTTTGCTGGCGCTGATCCTCAACGATGCGGCGTACACCTCGGAGATCCTGCGTGGCGGGCTGCGCGCGGTCAGTCAGCAATCCCTGGAGGCTGCCAAAGTCTCGGGCATGTCGTCCTATAAGATCTTTACCCGCATCACCTTACCGATTGCGATTCGACAGGCGCTACCGGCTTACAGCAATGAAATCATCTCGATGATTAAAGCGACGTCGCTGGTCAGCACCATCAGCCTGATGGAGATGACCGGTATTGCTGACTCAATAGTCTCTTCCACTTTCCGCGCGCTTGAAGTGTTCCTGAGCGCGGCGGTGATCTACCTGATACTCACCATGCTGGTCAGCAAAGGGGTCTCGATGCTGGAACGACGCTTATCACCTTACTATTTTGGAGCACGCTCATGACCGCACCAACCATCATGCTGAGTCATCTCAGAAAGAGTTATGCGGGACATGAAGTGCTGCACGACATCAGCCTGACCGCGCAGGATGGCGATGTGATTTCGCTGATTGGTGCGAGTGGGTCGGGCAAAAGTACACTGTTGCGCTGTATACCGTTTCTTGAAGTGCCACAGGCGGGTGAAGTTGCGGTGGGCGACATTAACGTCACGCTGGATAACGCCGATGAGAAACTGAGCCGCGAGCAGCGACGTCGCATCAAGCTGATGCGAATGCAGCTCGGCTTTGTGTTTCAGAGCTTCAACCTGTGGCCGCATAAAACCGTGATGCAAAATATCATCGAAGCGCCGGTTCATGTGCAGAAGCGCAGTCATAAAGAGGCAGTTGAAGAAGCCGAAGCGCTGCTGCATAAAGTGGGACTCTATGCAAAACGCGACGCCTGGCCGTCGCAACTCTCTGGCGGACAGCAGCAGCGCGTGGCAATTGCCCGAGCGCTGGCGCAGCAGCCGAAAGCGATCCTGTTTGATGAGCCGACCTCTGCGCTGGATCCGGAGCTGGTGGGGGAAGTATTACGAGTGATACGCAGCCTGGCAGAAGAGGGACGCACCATGATTATCGTGACGCACGAAATGGGCTTTGCGCGTGACGTGTCGAACAAAGCGGTGTTTCTGCATCAGGGCATGATTGAGGAGTCCGGTTCGCCGGAGCAGGTGTTCCTTGACCCCATCTCGCCACGCTGCCGAACCTTCGTGAACAGCCACTTTGAGCGTAATGCAGGCTAGAGCAGCAGGGGAACGTATTACCGCTAAGCCGCGTCTCTTAAAATCAGAAAACCCCGGAAGCATTTCCGGGGTTTTTTTCAGCCAGGCTGGGTGATTCAGATGAGCCTGTAAACGCAATATCCTGAAATTAAGGATTGAAAACAGGGCGGCCCGCTTCAACCAGTGCCTGCCACTGCTGATAGCTGGGACGGTGCTGGATGTTTGAATACCACGCTTTCAGAGCAGTACATTCGTCTGGCACAGCAAGGTTCACCAGAGCCGCGAAGATCATGCCGCCGGTTACGGCGATGTCGGCCATCGTAAACGTATTGCCCGCGACATAAGGCTGTGAGCGTAAAACGGCATCGAAATAGTGCATGCCACGGATGGCCTTTTCACGCATCTTCTCACCCCATTCCGCATTCTGATAGAGCTCAACCTCTGGCCCTAATCCTGCGGTGGCATGGTGGAAATAGACGCTGACCGCATCAAGAAATTCGATTTCAGCCCGTTTGGTCATCATATGGATAACGCCTTTTTCTACCGGCGTGACGCCCGTCAGAACAGGGTTTTCATCCAGCACGTCCAGATATTGCGTAATCGCGGTGCACTCTGCGATCAGCGTTCCATCTTTCAGCGCTAATACTGGCAGGGTTCCTGAGTAGTTTATGGCTAAAAATTCGGGCTTTTTATGCTCACCTTTCCACAGATTGATCGGGATAAATTCCACCTGAGAAAGTAATCCCTTTTCCGCCAGGGCAATTCTGACCCGTGCAGGATAAGGGCCATTATACCAGTCATAGATTTTCATCGAGGGGAGAGAAGAAGCTTCAGATGCATTGTTGATATCAGTCATGGTTAAGTTACCTACCTGTCAATTGGTAGATTGATTGTGGCGGTGAATGGTTATTCTGTCAACCCCTGTCTACCAGTTGGCAGGTAAGGTTTTTTTCTTTACAATGGGACTCCACATCTTTAAGGAAAACAAGATTATGAGTCTCAACGCACGTGAAGCTATTCTGGCAGCCGCAAAGAGTGCTGCTCAGCATCATGGCTATAACGGGATTAATTTTCGCAGCATCGCTGATGAGGTGGGGATTAAGAATGCCAGTATCTATTATCACTTTGCCAGCAAGGCCAATCTGGGGGCCGCCGTCGCTAACCGATACTGGCAGGATACAGCGCAGAATTTAAAGACCATCCGCGAGCAAAGTGCGTCACCGGATGAGGCGCTTCAGCGTTATCCGCAGATTTTCCGTATGTCGCTGGAAGATGCCAACCGGCTCTGTCTCTCCAGCTTTATGGCAGCGGAATATGACGATCTGCCGGAGGAAGTGAAGCGCGAGGTGCAGTGTTTCGTTGAGGCGAACGTTGAGTGGCTGACGCAGGTCCTTAATGAAAAGGAACCTGATAATACCGGGAAAAATGCTCAGCGCGGACTGGCGATCTACACCGCAGTGGCCGGTGCGCAATTAATTGCCCGCACGCGTCAGGATATTAACCTTTTCGATAGCCTGATTATGACCTATCAGGAGACCGGCCTGATTCCGCTGTCGCGATGAACATTATCCTTCAGGCACATAAATCGACATCTTCAGCGAGGGCGCATCATTCGACATGAAGCTGGAATAACTGAAATTTCGCTTCACGCCATCCTTGCCTGTCAGGCATTTTGTCCCGGAGACGGGAGCAGCTATCACATGCTCGTTCCACCATTCGCTGAATTCCTGACACTCGCGCTCAAGCCGGCTAATGAGTGATGGAAATGCGGGGTTATGCGCATTTCGATCGTAGTCAGCATGAAACAGGCCCAGCATTCTTTGGGCTTCTTTATGCCAGGTGTCTCCGAACAGGGCACGGGCCTCAGCTGTGGTCAGCATGAAAATCAGGATGTTCCTGTCTTTGACCGATAACTGGCCGAAGTCGGTGATCAGCTCTGCAGCAGCGCTGTTCCATATCAGCACATCCCAGTGTGCGTTAGTGACGTAGGCGGGCTCGGCTAAGCTCCGAATCAGTTTGATTACGCCCTCCGGAATAACGCCGTCGTTCTCAGTCTCTGTTTTCCGGCGAGTAAGCGACTGCAGATGCAGCACCTCGACCTTATCAAGCTCCAGCGCCCGGCCCAGCGCGCTGACGATCCGGTCTGAGAGCGTGTCTACCCGGCCCTGTTCGATTTTTGTATACCATTCTGTACTGATGCCAATTCTTGCTGCGACCTCTTCACGCCGTAATCCCGGCGTGCGACGCCTTTCACGGGTTCTTAAATCCCTGCTGTCAGGCCTGGTCCTGGCGCGGCGCGAACGCAGGAAATGACTTAATTCACTTTTTGGCTGCATGAGTTAACCTGGTCGTGATTTATACCCCTATAAAACTAGTCTATTTTCGCCACCGTTAAGCCCTTTTATAGTCGTGTTCTCTACAGCAGATGAGAGGTAACACTATGAAAGCAGCTGTACTCGAATCATTCGGTAATCCACTCAGCATTCAGGATGTCCCGCCGCCGATCCTCGGAACAGGGGAGGTGATCGTGGATGTTGTAGCCGCTCCCGTTCTTTCCTACGCCAGCGAAGTATTCAGTGGCGCCAGAAGATATCTTTTACCTCCACCGGTTATTCCTGGGTGTGGGGCCATTGGCCGGGTGCGCGAAACAGGGCCCGATGCTGCATGGCTTAAACCGGGTGACTGGGTTTTTTGCGATCCCACCGTCCGATCAAGAGATAACGCGCAGTCGCCTGAAATCGTGTTACAGGGCTGGAGTGCACGGGGGGAAGGCGGACAAAAAATCCAGCAATACCATCTGAATGGCAGCTTCGCTGAACAGATTCGTGTGCCCACTGAAAATGCTGTGGCAATGGGTGATATCGATCCTGCTGAAGCCGCTGCATGGTGCGCCATCAATACGTTACTGGTGGCCTATGGTGGTTTACTGGCGATGGAACTTAAAGCCGGTGAGAACTTACTGGTTAGTGGGGCCACCGGTAATTTTGGCAGTTCAGCCGTGCTGGCTGCCCTCGCCATGGGAGTCAGTAAAGTCATCGCGCCCGGACGCAACCCGCGGGTTTTGCAGGAGCTCAGGAAACGGTTTGGCTCGCGGATTGAAACCGTCACGCTCAGCGGTGTCGCTGATGAAGATATTTCTGCAATGAAAAGTGCTGCGGAGGGTCCCATTGATGCGGTGCTGGACTTGCTCCCGCCTTCAGCTCCGGCATCCGCGGCGCGCAATGCCATTATGTCGGTGAGACCCTATGGTCGCGCGGTGCTGATGGGGGGCGTCGGCATGCTGGGTGGGGATGATCTGGCGCTGCCTTATCCGTGGATCATGCGCAATCTCATCACCATTAAAGGACAGTGGATGTATGAACCTCAGGCTGTGTACACGCTCGTGGGGCTGATCCGGGCAGGATTACTGGATCTCAGCCATTACGCGGTTACGGAATTTGCACTGGGTGATATTAATCGCGCCATCACGCATGCCGCTGAAAATAGCGGTCCCTTTAAGCTGACGGTGATTCGCCCGTAACGGTTTCAGAGAAAGCCTGTTGCTTACTTTTAGCTGCGCTATTCATTTACGCTCAATAACGACGCCTCATGGACTAACCCATTAAATGTCGAGTGATTTATAATTTCTGCGCAACTGAATGCGACAGGCAATCCCGGTAAATAACAGAGTTATAATCGTGACTACCCATGGCAGCTAAATAACAGTAACAGGACATTCAGTCAGGTTCAGGCTTAATTACACTGAATCACTAAAATGTGGTTAGTCGAAGACACCATTGATGACGGCGGTTACGATAGCGGTGCTTAGAGCAATAAGCACCAGGTCATCTCCTACGGCTCGCCACTCGTAGCCAGGATAATAGGGCAGTTCATTTATCATTGATGGAGGCAACGTTTTTTTGGCAATACCCGGCGGCAAAGGTTTACCACGAGCAACTTTTTTTGCTATTCCTGGCGGCAAAGACTGATAGCCGACAAGGCCATAATTGACGGCAAGGTTACGTGCTAGAGAGTAGTTGATATCTGACCCGACGTGATCGGGTCGTCCAGGGTTCTTACGATTTCCATGTTTGTCTTTCGCACCCGCATTACCATGCCCCTTGTTTCCGTGCTCTCCGCTTTTGCCGTTATTACCCTGGGTTCCGCTATTACCATTACCCTGACCGCCACCACCGTTGCCGTTGCCCGGATTTGCAGAAACTGGTGCAGCAAGCACGGTACAGGATATAACCACCGCAAATGCGGCTTTTAAAGCGCGAGATTTGATCATGTTATCTTTCCTTAATATTATTCAATATTCTGAACCAGGACATTAAAAAGCGATGTAAGGAGGTGACATGAGTTCAACCTCATCACATTATTATTCCACCTGTTCATTATTACCCAGCATTAAACGGTCGACAAGCGCATAGCAATCTTAAGAATTATCTCAAAAAAAATCCTAAAAAGCTGTACCGTGTTTTGATATTTTGTATGAATTTCATGCTGAAGCCTTTGCTTGTAATAGATAAAAATCCGGCTTTAAGCGAGGCGGAATGCCTTTTCATTATTTTTATAATGCTGCAATTCATTGTATATATTTGCGATTACCTGAAATTACTACGACGCTTAATAACTCTGCAATATATGGCACCTTAAGCGAGGTAGAAAAGATGACGATTCATCGAGGCGGATCAGGTAATTTCCTGGAAAACCCGCAGCGGACTGAAGAAGCGGAAAGCAAAGGCGGCTCTGGCCGACACTTCGCACCTGCAAGTTTCATCTCTTTCTACCGTGATTGCCAGCTACCATTTCCTGTATTAAAAATCTGAACAGCTTTAGCAATACGCGAGTTCACGCGCGAACTGATACCTGACTTATTTCACTATCAGGCTGAGCTGAGTTTTCTGATACCGGTCTCCCCATAATATTCAGGAGTTCAAAATGAAAATTAATAAAAGCTATAAAGGATGGCTGGCTGTATCAGCCGTTGTCGCTCTCTTCAGCACTGCCAGCGTGCAGGCTGAGACGCAGACAAGCGCCCCGCAGGGTGGGAATACACCGCAGACCATTAAGAATGACAAGCTCAGTCCTGGTGACGAAAAAGCACTGAAGGATATGGCTCAGGCCAATATCAATGAAATTGCCGCCGCCAAAATTGCGCTGAACACGACACAAAGCGCAGAAGTTAAAACCTTTGCGCAGAAGATGGTTGAAGATCATGGCAGTACCTTGAAAAAAGTTCAGGCGGTTGCTAAGCAAAAAGAGGTGGCATTACCTACTGCACCAGATGCTAAACATAAGGCCATGGCCGACAAACTGGAAAAGCAGAGCGGTGGTAATTTTGACAAAATGTATATGGAAAATGCCGGTGTAATGGACCATAAGAAGGTGCTGGCGACGTTGAAAAGTGACGCGATGAAGATAAAGGATCCCGATGTGAAGGCGCTGGCCGATGCACACACCCCTGTTGTAGAACAGCATCTGACGTCCGCCCAGCACATGTCGATGTAACGGGGCTGCCCGGTTACCGAATTATCCGCCAGCGCTGTTACGGGATCAATTAAGCGGATTCACATCTACGTGGATCCCGATTTCGACAGCACGCATGAAGAGCGATTTTTGTGGCGTGCAGTGGATATGACTCGTTCAGGTGACCTCTGGATGATGAAGTGGCATGCGCTCAGACACTGACGTGGAAGCCGTCATTCACGCCATTCCGCTGCCAGCACTCAGTAGCCGGAGATCATTATGACGCGGTGCAAACTGCTATGTCTCCGGTCAACGATACCGGCTTTGAACCCGTGTACTCAGTGCCGATCGCGGAATCATGGCGTCAGCAGCCTTGTTACTGCTGTGACCGGGAAAGCATCCGTTATGCTGCGTACTCAGGTGGTAACCAACGAGGGAGAATGTCAGGCCCGGTTGCCACTGCTTTACGCCAGCTTCGCAAAGCTGGGTAGTACACCTTCTCCTCAGGATATTATCGAAAACAACCGCGCCATAAACTGGCCGGTTAGCCCGGTTCCGCTGCTAACATCCAGCCTGAATAAAGCCCCGAAACGAGGCTTAATGATTTTTATTTTCCACCAGGCTTATTCCTGCATGTCGCCAGTATATCGTCCGTCGCAACATACTCCCGAGTCTGAACGCCGGTAATACCCAGCATGGTAGAAAACAGATTGTCCTGAGAGTATTTTTGCGTCGAACCCTGATGGCTCAAACATGTGTAGTCCACGGCATAACGCTGCTGGTAATCGGGCGACAGCCAGATAAGCAGCGGCACGCGGGTCTGGACTTCAGGCGCGATAGCATAGGGCAGGCCATGCAGATAAACACCTTTTTCACCCAGTGACTCACCGTGATCAGACAGGTAAACCAGACTGGTCGTAAACTTCTCCTGATGGGCTTTCAGTAATTCAATCGCTTTATCGACGATATAGTCCGCATACAGGATGGTGTTGTCATAGGTATTAACCAACTGTTCCTGCGAACACTCCTGAATCTGATTAGTTTCACAGGTGGGTTTAAATTTGCCGAATTCCGGAGGATAACGGTGATTGTAGGTCGGGCCATGACTGCCGATAGTGTGCAGCACGATCACGCCACTGCCCTGAAGCTGGTTGATATACTCCTCCAGGCCATGGAAAAGAATCTCATCATAGCACTCGCCTTTGATGCACATTCCCGGAAGATTCAGCGCGGTCATATCCTGATTAGGCACGCGATCGCACGCCCCTTTGCATCCCGCATCGTTCTCATGCCATAGAACACTCAGACCTGAACGCTGAATCACATCCAGCAATCCTTCCTGATGGCTGGCCAGCGCATCATCATAATGTCTGCGCGGCATGTTTGAAAACATGCAGGGAACAGAGACCGCCGTGGAGGTGCCACAGGAGGAGAAGTCATGAAAATAGACAACGTCCTCTTTCGCCAGTAAGGGGTTGGTCGGTCGTTGATAACCGCCCAGAGAAAAATTGGCGGCACGAGACGTTTCACCCACCACCAGAATCGTCAGGTTCTTTTTAGGGCCATCCAGCATGACCGGAAGTTGATGGGCATCTTCACCTATTTTCACCAGCGGAAGATTGGCCCGCTCGCGGTGATTATAGTAGGAGAGCGAGGCAGCAATGAAATTCGACGGACTCAGGGATTTCACCAGCTCGTGATTGTTACGAAACAGTGAGGCGTAATCCTTATAAAACAACATGGCTATGATGGCTATCAGTGCAACAGAAATCACCAGACTCACCGCGCGCTGAATCACGCCTTTCCATACCGGAACCGACTTTTTAAACGCAGGCCAGAAGGCCAGAGCAGCCATAAAAATACCGGTAAAAAATATCACCGCAATCATCTTTGGTGTCAGCAGCGCCATACTTTCTGCTGGCGTGGTATCCACCATATTGGTGATCATCGAGCGATCAAGGACGATGCCATAGTGCTGAATAAAGTACTGAGCCGCAGCGGAGACAATGACAAACAGTGCAATGGTTATCCTGTCCAGCCACAAAAATGAGGCAAGCGTCAGCACAATATTAATGACGCAGAAAGCGACGATTGGCATGGAGAGGAAAAAAAGATATTTGCTAAGCCCGTTCATCTCTATAAGCGAGTAAGCCTGGCGGTAAAAGGCGAAATTGAGAAAAACAGAAATATAGAGTGAGAATAACAGGATGAATGTAATGCGGGGCAATACAGGCTGACTCATTCTGAAGCGTGCCATAAAGGTATTCCGTAACCTTGAAGAAGTGGATCCAAAAAGATTGTTTTTAAAATTGATTAGTAAAAATTAATAAAAACTATGTGCCGTATACCACATATAGATGAAGCTCAGCACAGTAAATACTGAAATAGCCAAAGAAAAACATTCGCTTAATGAAAATTTGAGCATGGCTGGCGCCTGAAAGTTTGCATATTCACATTAGCTAATGTGAAGCTAAAATGAACTTATTGCTACAGTTTGTGCGGTATATCTTGGGTTTTTGTGATCTGTATCTCATTAATTAAACTGAGGTCCTGAAATTGATTAGTGTGGCTGGGGGATTACAGAACAATTTGAGAGACGCTGAACGTCTGGTATCTGACAGGAACCTATAAAATAAAAAGAGTCAGCGCCCGTTCAGTCTATTCTCTGTAATATTAGCCCTGCGTCATACGCAATCGGCTTCATCAGAAAAGGCTCAATCCGGATAGAAAGCGAACGGGTTTCCCCGTCCGTTTTTACCAGGAACAGTTACACCTCTTTTCGTCCAGAAAAACGCTCTTTCATCAGAGAAATGCAATGCCGATATCCAGCGCCGGTGAGGGTGGCATAAAACTGGCTTTTCCCAGCGACAGCATATCCGCAATATGCGGGTTATCCTGCTTCATAATGAAATCTGCCAGCAGACTGCCCGCTACGGTCTGTTTAGAAACGTCAGCACCGTTACAGCCACCCGCTGTGCAAACAAATTTGTTCAGCATGCCCCATTCAGGCGCCCCGTTCCGCGTAACGCTGATGGTACCGGACCACGTGTGAGATAACTTGACACTGCTCAGGGTCGGATAGACTTTATTAAATAAACGCTGATGCAGTTGAGTTGCCAGGTAAGTCCTGGCGGTACTCACCTGACCTTTAAGCGCGGGTATTACATGCTGGCGAATCAGGAAGCGGCGATCTGTTGTGAAACGGAAGGTTGCTCCGGCAATGGCATTGACGGGCGTCAGCCCCCAACTCTGCATAGGAGGAAGGGTCGCGAGTTGTTCATCTTTCAGTGGATCGGTAATGCTGGCAAACGTGGCCATAGCGGCCTGACGCGAGAGTCCCGGACGCAGCTCTGGCGAGAGTGCATTGGTAGCCAGCATCACTTTTGGTGTTTTGATCACGCCAAATGGCGTCAGCACTTCAGCCACGCTGCCATAACGAATACCCAGTACTGGTGTATTATCGTAACGTTGAATATTTTCAGGAAAATAATGGTTCAGGCCGGCAATCAGCTGCGTCGGATTAACCAGCACACATCCCGGCGTGAATATCCCTTTCCTGTAAAAGCGCGTGCCAAGTTTAGGGTACAGCTCTTCACTGCTTAACATCTGCCACGGCTCATCCATTAAATCGAGATGGCTGGCGTACTCCTTCAATATACGATCATTGCCACGCTCCGCCTGGCAGTGATATTTACCGACCTGTTCCCAGTCGCACTGAAGATCATGCTCTGAAATGACCTGCTCCAGCTGACGAATGCCTTCCTGAAGCAGGTTACGGTAAGCGTTGGCCTTTTTTAATTCGGCCGTTGAGCTGCCAATATTATGAGGCAGCCCGATAACAAACCCGGAGTTGCGTGCGGATGCGCTTTCCCGTGTGGTGTACGCGTCGACGATGATGATTTTCAGGGTGGGATTAATTTCAGCCAGGCGGCGCGCAAAGGCGACACCGGCAAATCCCGCGCCGACAATGACCCAGTCGGCGGTGATATCCCCTCGCAGCATAGGTTGCGAGGGGAAACATGACTCACCCGCAGGTCAGCCTGAATGATTATGATTGAACGGTATTGATGAATAGCGCAATTCCCTGTGCCTTATTTGAAAAATAAAGCAATTTTTATAAGGGAAAGTGGGATAACTGTGCCAGCGGTAAGCTGACTATTGTTGATTTCAGACAAGTAAAATTCCGGTGGATGATTATTACTCAACAGGTAAAGAGGGGGAGAGCATCGCAAAGATGCCTGTAGGGCGTCAAAGCACTCTGTTAATTTCAGCGACTACCTGCATTGTGGCCTCTTCAATGCTTCCTTCATTGCGGCATAAAAACCAGCCGTGCCTGGCAACCTCAAGCTCAAAAGCACGGGTACAGGCGACATGTTCTTCCAGGCGGTGAATCACCGTACTTCCCAGACCCCGCGAACGCGCTGCGGCTCTTTCCCATGATACCTCTGGTGCCGTGACCACCCCGACATGCAGGTCTGGTGCTCGCACGTTGTGCTCTATATTTAGCTGCACTATCTCCGCGAAAGGCACCATTCGTCGAAATGCGGCATCCGACGGATACCAGCGATCCATCAGAATAATGCAGTTCTCAGGCTGCTTAGTGAGTACGTTCTGTGAAATCCAGGCACGGCTTAAAGCAAAGCGTTCACAAATCTCCCGTTCCAGATCGACGGAGGGATCTCTGGCAAGTCGGTTGACCAGCGCCATGGATTCCGCCCTGAAGGGATCGCTTTTTTGCTCGCTAAGCCGGACCACCTTCCTGTTATCTGCTCTTAGCACTTGCGTAATGGACTCCAGCAGGGTGGTTTTACCGGTTCCCTTGGGCCCATCCAGAGTCACAAAAAGCTGACGATTCATGATCCCAATGACATGGGAGTCGGGGAGTTTATATAGCGGGTACTTGCCAAAAGCATGTTTTTACCTGATAAAGCTGAGCTTACGTCGTTCGCTGAGGCCGTATAAGCGCATGGATTGAGATCAGTACGGTGTAGTTTAAGGGAAGCGTCAATAAAACGGAAAAAATCCCGCGAGTGTCTGTCTCTGGTTTATCTATTCAAATCCACGCCTTCATTTGCAATAACGAGGTGTTAAAGGAAACCTCCAGCACAGGCTGGAGTCTGGTGAGCAATACGCGTCACGATTATGCTCATAGCGCCTCGTTAAATTGCTTCTATTCTAATCCTGCGAAAGGTGGCTTTGATGTCTTATGAAGAGGAAAACAAACTGGAGACCGCTTTAAAACTGGCGGCCGATCATCCAGCAGAACAACCTGGATTTTAACGGATACTTTTGGCGTCAACGCTTTACGTCCCTGGTATTTCCGTACGGGAAGCGGGTGAGGGTAAAGTCGAACTCAAGGCGGGTGAGAATATATCAATTCAGCTTTGGGAAAAACCGGATGGCACGCCAGTCATTCTGGTATTCAGGCCGCAGAGAAGAGAGCCGGGTGTTTGTACTTCTGGTTAATGAATTGCCAGCTACGTTTAGGATTTTAAATGCCGCGCGCGGAACAGAGCTAAAATTCAGTCAGACCCGTAAGCATCCCTTACCCTTAAGGCTGAATCAACTTACCCTGCTCATCAAGCAGATCCGTCAGGAGTGCCGTGCCATCGCTCCCCACCCGGAAGGCTCCGAAACGGGCTTGCGCAAAACGCTCGCCATGGCCTTCCTGAAAGAAATAAGCGTTAGTGCCGACGGTCAGCGAACCATAATGTTGATGGTATTTCACCCGCAGCTGATTTGGTTGCAGAGGTTCACCCTGATCAAATCGGGCCTGAGTCGCATGACGCTGTGCATCGAGATCAACAATCAGGGTTCCGCTGGTGGGCAGGCATGGCGCTGACAGTGTCGCACCGCAGGCCTCAGCCTGTTGATACAACGTCAACTCCAGAGGGCGGGTAAGGGCATAATTCAGTGCCATGTAGTCGCCCTGCATCAGGGATCGTGGGTCAACCGGGGCAAGAGGTAAAATCATGACCGCGCCTTGCTTCAGCAGCTGCTCTTTTTGCCAGATGCTGACATTGACGGCTATCAGCGCCAGCACTATTACCGCGGCTGCCAGCCATCGGCTCTGTTTACGCATTCTCACGGGCACCTCCAATCTGTGCAGGCAACACTTTTTTGACTCCCCATGCCAGCCCCAGTAAAACCAGACCGCCCGCCAGCAGCAGCAGGGATTTTTGCAACAGCGTCACTTCCAGGAAGGCATACCAGCCAATGACATACAGCACCATGAAACCGCCACTGACCACCAGCAATCCCGGACTTCCCTGATAACGCGCCATCAGAATCAGCCACAAGCCCAGCCCGATACCCGGTGCGAAAAGAGCAGCAGCACCGCAGATCAGGGCCACGGGCAGTGTGATTATCGAGAACAGCGGCTGGCCGTTCCTTCTCTGACTGAGCACACTCAGCATTAAACCTGCCGCGATCCCTGTGCCCATAGCAGACTGAAGCGTAGCAAACTGCGCAGCGGACCAGAACAAATCCGTCATAAACGCCGCGTTTATTCCCAGGAAACTCAGCATCATCAGACCAGCCGGTATGCCATACAGCAGGGGATGTAGCGCGTCAGCATATGGCCCAGCCTGTAACCTCAGTTGATGGCTGACAATCCCTAGCCACAAAAATATGACCGCCGCCACCAGTATGGAAACAGCAAAGTGACCCGCCGTCGGCGACAGGGTCAGCCGGGCCAGTGAATAGCCCGCCAGCACCAGAAAAAAGGTCATGGCCGTGATGGCCATAAACCGGTAGGTGCGATCAGGCATCGACACGGCCATCACGGCAAGAATTGGCAAGGCACACAGTGAACCCAGCATCATAAAGCTGATATCACTGCTCTGGATTTGTAGCAGAACGCCGAAGATCAGCCCGCACGTTGCTGCAATAGCCCAGGCCAGCCCGAGGTGATATTTACCGTCACGCTCATTGCGTAGCAGGCCGCGCGCAATAATGGCGAGCAGCAGTGAAGGCAGAATAAGGGTGGCAGAATTCGGGTCGTCGAGTAAGTCAGCGGCATAGAGCACCAGCGCCATCAGTAACAGAATGATGATGGCTGCGACCCAGCCTCCGATACTCAGCGCGAGCCTCAGATACCAGGGCAGATCCGATGCGTGACCGCGTTGCTTAATTTCCTCAATCTGCGAGGCGCTCAGCAAACCCTGCTGACGCAAGGTGCTTGTCAGTAAGGTCAGCCTGGCAGGAACCAGATCAATTGGCCCCTTTTCAGCCAGTTTGCGTTGCCAGTTCAGCAGGATAGAACCATTGACCAATACCCAGAAAATCATCAGTGCACCGGTCAGAAACAGGTCACCCGTATCATAGGCCAGCAGGAAAAGCTGCATGATCAGCGCGCAGCCCACAACGGTCAGACTGGCGATGCCCAGTGTCAGCATGCAAAGGTCCACGTAGCGATAACGGTACAGGTAATAACCGGCCAGCAGGGTGATCATCCAGCCGACCGTGACAGACGTAACGTGGTTAGCCCCTTCCCAGTCAGAAAGATTTCCGGCCACGATGGTGGTCAGCAGCAACAGTAAAAATCCTGCCATAACGCGTGATAACCAGCGGCTTGCCAGCCAGCTTTTAGGGCGATGGGTAATCGCCCGCCAGGCCAGCGCTTCCCGGACAATCAGGCAGGCTGCCAGCAGCGCCAGATAGCTGTAAAGCACAGCTGTCGGGAGCCGGGTAACGTTGTCAAAAACAGCGAGATCCAGCAGTGACGTGGGTAACGTGGTGTAATAGAGCTGAAACCCCAGGTTAGCGACCAGCCAGCTGCAAAACCACAGGCTGTTTTGCCGGGCAATCAGCGCCAGCGGCAAAAGAACGCATAACCAGGCCCTGAATAGCTCCCAGCTGTCAGCTCCGGTCTGGTAAATCTGCCCGTAGAGTGCAAACAGGGCGCCGAACCCTAAACCTGCCGCCAGCAATGCGCTGCGAGCCAGCGTGCTATACCATCGCCACCAGACCAACACCGAGAGCTCGACTATCAGCAGTTCGGCCAGGGCAAATTTCGCCATCTTCGGCAGCCAGACCCAGTTCCAGGCAATAAAGAACACCGCGCCAGCAACCAGTGACAGTAAGCCCAGAAAGCAAAGCACCGGGATAAGAAACTGACGCCACTGATTATCTGACGGCCTGATACCACAGAAAGTATAGATACGCTGGCAGGTCTCCGGCGTAAGGCTTCCGGCTTTCACCAGGTCAGCGATCTGACGGCAAAGATACGCTGCCGTCCGTGACGGCATCCCGGTTATGCCATCAGGTGCAATCTCCCTCATACTTTCCCTGCCTCTGTTTGCGGTGTGACTTTGATGATGACGTTAACCACTGCTTTTCCCTGTGATCAATCCATGAGTTGCTCTGCTGAGCAGCAGATAAGTTTGCTGCACAAATGTAAACATCTTTTTCGGGATATAGCAGCGAAAATCAAATGAGAGGGGGGAACTCTGCGCGATCCGCCGCATGCTTATGATCATGAGTATCGCAGACCAGAAACATCTGCGTTTACTGATGTAAAAATCCGGACCATTGTGTCTGAACAGACAGATTCATCCTGCTTTCTCATCGGGGTATCTATATCGGCATAGACTTCACCGGCGTTGGGCTGGGTGTATATGAGAACGTCAAAGCATTTTTCCCGCAGGTGAAGGAGTTTGTCTATAACCCAAATGTTAAGAACACCCTGGTGCTGAAGGGTTACGACACCATCGCCAGCGGGCGGCTGGAGTTTGACGCCAGCCGCAGCGAAGGAGTCAGCCACGGCGATTTAGCCTGGGCGACCATGCACGCGCTGGCAAACGAGCCGCTGCAGGGACAGGCGGCACACACGCAGAATGCAGAACATTGTGGAAATTTACTGATGAGCAAACGCAGTAACCGCATCCGCTCGTAGCCCATGCCGCGGCCGGATAACATGACCAGCGGGGCAGCGTCGGAGGCTTTTACCTTTGGCGACCCGAACCCGGTACTGGACCGCCGCGAACTGCTGGACTACCTGGAGTGTGTTATCAATGATCGCTGGTATGAACTGCCTGTCAGCGTTTACGGGCTGGCGCGCGCGTTCCGCGCCGCCGTGCTTCACAGCTCACCCATCAGCGTAAAGTGCAATATTCTGGCGAGTACCTTTATCCCACATCGGCTGCTGAGTCAGCAGGCGTTTAGCCACTTTGCGCTGGATTATTTGATTTTCGGTAATGCCTACCTGGAGAAGCAGACCAGCCGCCTAGGCAGCGTGCTGAAGCTGGAACCGTCGCTGGCGAAGTTCACCCGGCGCGGACTCGACCTGGACACGTACTGGTATGCGCACTATTGCATTGATACGGAGACGTATGAATTTGAGAAGGGCAGCGTGTTTCACCTGATGGAGCCGGACATTAATCAGGAGATCTACGGTCTACCGGGCTACCTGTCGGCTATACCGTCGGCGCTGCTGAATGAGTCGGCTACACTGTTCCGCCGCAAGTATTACCTTAACGGCAGCCATGCGGGGTTCATCATGTACATGACTGACCCGGCGCAGAGCCAGCAGGACGTGGACAACATCCGCGGTGCCATGAAAAGCGCAAAGGGCCCTGGCAACTTCCGTAACCTGTTTATGTACAGCCCGAACGGGAAAAAAACGGCATCCAGATCATCCCGCTGTCTGAGGTGGCGGCGAAGGATGAATTTCTGAACATCAAAAACGTGAGCCGTGACGACATGCTGGCCGTGCATCGGGTTCCACCTCAGCTGATGGGGATTATCCCCAGCAACACGGGCGGGTTCGGTGACGTGGAAAAGGCAAGCAAAGTGTTTGTGCGTAATGAACTCATGCCATTGCAAAAACGTTTTGAAGAATTAAATGAATGGATTGATGATGATATAATTAAATTTAACAAATACACCCTTGATTAGATTAAAAGCCGCAGTTAGCGGCTTTTTTCTATTCTGATATTTACTAGATGGAAAGCTCTATTTTACTTCTAAGCGCGCGCTTGTAGCCCCGCCACGCCTGCCCGCTTTATGGAGTGGTTTTCATGCACCTGCATGACACAAACAAAAGCCCGCCAGTACTGTCGGGCTGGAGGGTAAACGATCTTTGTGGGATCATGCGGATTCATGCAGCATAGACATGCACATGGCTAAAGCGCGCTGAGATCACTCAAAACTTCGACAACTCTGAGGAATGGCCGTTAGCGTGAAGGTGTTCGATCACTCTTTCCTTAACGATACTGAGCCATTGCGCTGCTGTCATATCCCATCTGTCCGGTGCAAAGTCATACCTGTACCGCTCGGAAAAAACCTTTAGGCCATCAGATTCCTGTTCAAAATCCTGAATATTAGCCAGTAGCATTCTCAGATTGAAAGGGTTGGAAGTGGCAAGATATTCATTTAGCAGGTTATCAAAATCACAATCAGGGTCGAAAATATCACAATCCTGACCATAATACGCCACAACGAGATTATCCATCTCGCAAGATTTAGTCATATCAGTATCCATATAACTCCTTATGGCGTAGGAAACGCAGTAACAAGATAATATTGCTTACCATTGAAAGTCGTGGGCCTGATGACTATTCGGACACCATAGGCTTTCTTAACCTCTGTCGCCCCCCGCTCAATGTATGTACCGATCGGAAAATTGAACTTGTGCGCATAAACAAGCGTGGTGCGTGCATGTGAATACTTCAAAGCATACTCAATCTATGTTCTTTTAACAGATAGCACTTCAGATATGACCAGCTCTGCCTGCCTGAGATTTTTGAAGCTACTAGATACATGGGGCGCGCGGGGTTCTGAAAAACGGGCAATCAGTTGTTCCGGTGTCCTTCCTACGTGACGCGCAATCGTATGTCCCAGCACTCCGCCCTCATGCTCAGTCAGCCTGATACGGCCAGAATACACCGAAGCAACTCTTGCAGCACCCGCGGCTGAGGCGAAAATAAAGGGTACGGCAAGATCAACGGTTACCCCTACTTTGTAAGCTGTAGCATAATCCGCCCCTAACTCACCCGCCGCAATTTCAGCTACTACGGTGCCTTCGCCAGCGCGTTTCCCCAGGGTTTGCCGGTGGGTATTGGCTCGGGTTTGCTTTTTACCGGCAGGCAGGGGGATGCGCTGACCTTCGTGACCATCACCGATCGCGGACCGAATGCCGACTCGCCTGATAGGGGTAAGAAAGAGTCAAAAATTTTTGTCACGCCAGATTTCGCTCCATTGCTGATGAATATTCGTGTACAGAACGGCAAAGCCGAAGCCACGGATGCCCGACCGTTGCATGACGATAAGGGCAACGTAAACGGATTGCCGTTGCAGGATGGCGTCATTGGAGCAACCAATGAAATCGCATTAAGCGATACGCTGAAAGTGCTGCAGGGAGATAACCGCGGTCTGGATACAGAAGGCATTGCGCCGGATGGGAAGGGCGGATACTGGCTGTGCGATGAGTATGGCCCGTTCCTGATTAACGTTGATGAGCGCGGTAAAATTCTGGCGATGCATGGCCCTCAGGCAGCAGACGGTGAAAAATCCATCGCGGGCGGACTGCCGAACATACTCAAATGGCGTCAGCCTAATCGTGGTTTTGAGGGAATCACCCGCATGCCAGATGGGCGAATCATCGCTGCGGTGCAGAGCACGCTGGATATCGACGGTAAAAGTAAAAAGCAGGCGCGCTTTACACGGCTGGTTAGCTTCGATCCGGCGACCGGAAAAACCGCGATGTATGGTTACCCTATCGACGGCGAGGCTTACAGTAAAAACAGTGATGCAAAAATTGGCGATATCGTGGCGATCGACAATCAGCATCTTCTGCTGATAGAGCAAGGCACCAACAAAAATGACGCGATGCGTAACCTTGTCTACAAGGTAGATTTGCGTCCGGCTACCGAGCTTTCAGCATTTGATAAGCCTGGCGACTATCCGGAGTTCGACGACGAGAAAACGCTGGCGCAGCGCGGTATTAAGCTCGCAGCGAAATCGCTGGTGGTCGATTTACGTCAACTCGGTTGGCAGCAGGAAAAGGCCGAAGGACTGGCATTGATCGATAATAGAATGCTGGCGGTCACCAATGATAACGACTTCGGTGTGAAAGCAGTCATGCAAAATCCGGTTGAAGGCAAGAAGCGCAAAGATTATCGGGTGACGGATCAGGGGACACTGACGGTAGATGATAAGCCGGTGGCCACGACAATCGGCCTGAAGCCGCTGAAGAAACCTGAGGTGGATAGCGAGTTGTGGATCGTAACACTGGCGGAACCGCTTAAATAAACGATATCCCTAACCCGGGCTGTGTTCCTTAATTGCATCACCTGCTGTAAAAGAGCCGGATGTAACAGCCCGATTTTAACACCGACAGATATTTCCCGGCCGTTTTGTCACAAGGTGTGGCAGTCCGCTAGTCATTTCTTACCATTCAAATGTTTCTCTGATGCTTTGCGGCGTTAATCTTCATGGGCGAATCCTGGGCGCTGGCCGAAACAGAGTAACTTGCAATTGCGAGCGCACTACGGCCATCCGTGAACCTGATGGCATCAGAAAAGTGGTCGTTTGCTGATCGTGCGTTTAGTCATCTCAATTTCTCCTGTTAATGATGCTTCCTTCGTTATGTATCCCCTGTATCCCCCCGCTTATCAGCGTATGAAGATGAAAAATTTTGAAAACGACATTCGTTCAGAAGTTTTCAAAAGGGTAATGCCTGCAATTGCCTTTCGGGAAATAACTTTGTTTTTCATTGAGTTGAACAGTAATCTCGATGGCTATTATTTATTGTTACATTATAACGTAACTAAAAATGTCGCATATTTGAACCCTTTCTTTAATCTGTCGTCTCAGGACCAGTGGGTAACTGACTGATTTTAAGAATTTAAGGACGAGGTGCATCATAATGTTTCAAAGGCAGTGGCTAAAGCAATTTTACATGCCAGCATTCATTTCATTTTATATTGGTGTTTTATTAAACACGCCTGTTTTTATCCGCCGTTATAATCAACTGCATTTTGATAATATACTTGCGTTAACTTTCGAAGTTATAGCCGCCTTCTTTTTTGTCATGTCATTAACGCTGCTTATTTCCCTGACAGGAAAAATTCTGACACGCGTACTCCTGACGTTACTTGTTATTTTTTCAAGTGCTGCCAGTTACTACATGATATTTTATAACGTTGATATTGGTTATGGCATTATTGCTGCCGTTTTAGCAACTGACTCCTTAGATCTTTCAAAAGAGTCTGTTGGATGGCATTTTATTATCTGGTTAATCTTAGTTAGCATCCCGCCCCTGTGGGCAGTCTGGCGTGGATCGCGTACGCTTCCTGCTTCAAAAAATACAAAAAAGCGCGACTGGTATTGCAGAGGTGCAGTATTTTTCATCGCCGCTTTATGCTGCTGGCTGCCCTTAAATGTCATGGGAAAACTTCAGAATGAACAGGATAAAAAAACCAATCGAATGATGGCGAGTTATGGCGGCATTGTTGCAGGTACTTATTCTCCATCTAACTGGTTGTCAGGCATCGGATTGCTGGCATACAGTTCGATCAGTCAGGCTGAAGATAATCATAATCTTTTCGATCCTTCCGAACATTTCCAATATGTTGCACCCAAAAAATCAGATGATTTATATATTGTGTTCATTATTGGTGAGAGCGCACGGCGTGACCATATGGGGTTATACGGTTATGCCCGCGATAATACGCCTTATCTCGATCGTGAAAAAAATCTGGTCCACCTGCAGGGTTACTCATGCGATACCTCGACCAAGCTCTCGCTCCGCTGCATGTTTGTCAGAATGGGAGGCGCATCCGAAGCACCACAGCGCACCTTAAAAGAGATGAACGTATTCACGGTAATGAAAAAGCAAGGTTTTACTGAAGACTTATACTCCATGCAAAGTGAGGCATGGTTTTATAACAAGGTCATGGCGGACAGTTACTCACTCAGGGAATCTATTCAGGCCGAGAAACGTCACACCGGTCAGCCGGTGGATGATATGGCTCTGGTGAGTGAATTAAAGGATTCAATACAACAGCATCCCAAAGGGAAACATATCGTCATCCTGCATACGAAAGGCTCACACTACATGTATACAGAGCGTTATCCGCGCGAATTTGCACGTTTTAAACCTGAATGTCAGGGGATCGATGATGCCTGCAGTACACAGGAGATGGTGAATTCCTATGATAATAGTCTGCTATATATGGACTACTTTATTAAACAGACACTCGATACCCTGAGAGATAAAAATGCTATCGTTTTCTACGCATCAGACCACGGTGAGTCGATTTCTGAGAATATGCATTTTCATGGTACACCACGCGATCACGCACCCTTAGCCCAGCGCACTATTCCTGTGATGGTCTGGGCTTCTGACAAATTCCTTGAGGATAAAGATAACAACGCCTCTTTTGAAAAATTAAGACAACTGCAGGACAAAAAAACACCGGTATTTCATGAAAAGCTATTTGACAGCATTTTAGGTTGCTCTGGATTTACATCACCTGATGGCGGTATTAATCCCTTAAGAAACTGGTGTTCCCATTCGCAGTAAAAGGGTGGTCAGCGCTTATAAGATCTGACTAAAATGAAATCATTACGAAAAGGTGAACTGAATACTTTCATTTCACCTTTTTTTACCTGCACTCACACTGTTCTTGCTCCCGGTGATCACCAACTCCACCAGGATTCAGAAGCGTCATCTTTCTCAGACTGCCTTTGTCCGTCATCCCTGCATCAGCATGCTTCAACACAGCCAGCCAGGAAATATCCCGATTACTGTGCTACCGATCGCGTTATCAGCCATGGCAGCTAAGCTTAGTTGACAATCACCCGGCCGGAAGAGAGTCCACATCCGGACGCAAGCAGGAGAAGATCATGAAAGCAGTAATTTACAACGGTCCCTATGATGTAAAAGTTAAAGACGTACCTGATGCGAAAATTGTTCGTCCTACAGATGTCCTTGTCCGCATTACCACCACTAACATCTGTGGGTCTGACCTGCACATGTATGAGGGCCGGACCAGCTTTGAGCAGGGACGTATTCTGGGGCACGAAAACATGGGTGAGGTGGTTGAAATTGGCTCGGGCGTTGAGCGTATCAAGGTCGGTGACTATGTCTGTCTGCCATTCAATATCGGATGCGGTTTTTGCGAGAATTGTGAAAAAGGTCTGACGGGATATTGCCTTACCGCCAATCCGGGTACCGCGGGAGCGGCCTATGGGTTTGCCGAAATGGGCTCCTGGGAAGGCGGTCAGGCGGAACTGCTTCGGGTTCCTTTTGCAGATTTTAACTGCCTCGTGTTACCGCCTGACGCAGCAGAGAAAGAAGATGACTATGTGATGCTCTCGGACATTTTCCCTACCGGCTGGCATGCAACAGAACTTGCCGGTTTAAAGCCTGGCGAAAGCGTTGCCATTTATGGCGCGGGGCCGGTGGGTTTGATGGCTGCACACTCAGCCATCATAAAAGGGGCTTCACAGGTATTTGTTGTGGATACACATAAAGACCGTTTAGCGCTGGCAGAGAAACTGGGGGCAACGGCCATCAATGCCGTTGGTGATGAAGCCGTACAAAAAATTCTCGACCTGACGGACGGGCGTGGCACCGACTGTGGCTGTGAATGTGTGGGTTATCAGTGCTGTAACAAACATGGCCATGAAGACAATTCAGTCACCATGAACAGTCTCGTTGCGTCAACGAAAGCAACCGGGGGAATCGGTGTTGTTGGCGTATTTGTTCCTCAGGATCCGGGAGCTTCTTCGGACCTTGCTAAAGAAGGTAAGATGCCCTTTGATTTCGGGAGTTTCTGGTTTAAAGGACAGGCAATCCGCACCGGTCAGGCTAATGTCAAAGCCTATAATCGTCAGTTGTCACGCCTGATTCATCAAGGTAAAGCCAGCCCGGGAGATATAATCTCACACCGTCTTTCGCTTGAAGAAGCGCCTGCGGGATATAAGCACTTTGACGACCGCGATGAAGGATGGACGAAGGTTATCCTGAAGCCATAACATAGGTTGGCCGGTAAGGAAAAATCGTAGAAATGCTGAAGTGCCGACGGGATACCATTGCGTATCCCGTCATCATATTTTTCTGCAGCAACCAGCCGCTCTGACTCTCGTCAGCCACTTATTAAACAGGCATTCCGTTCTGTTTTTTTTATCATCACATCACATCACATCACATCATGTCGTGTAGCCCTGGAATGCTTCTGTTCTCTGTTTTGAAAGAGACCGGGCACCTCAAAACCGGGAGAAGGGGCAGGCCTTTCATGAAATCATCTGCACAAAATGCCGCTACATTAAACAATAGAAAATTTAAAGATTTACCTCGCTTATATAAGCTATGATCGGGCCGATAACATGACTGCCATTTATTTTTTCTCACCGGGAGCCGTTATGTTAGGTAAATTATTCAGAAAATCACCCTCCGCAGCAGAGGTCATTTCATCCACAGTGCCTGAAGTGTTAATTGAAGAGTTTCAGCCACGTAGTCAGCTACCCGAACGTCTGGACAGCTTTTTGGCCCTGCTGCCAGAAGTATTATGGATATGTGAGGGTAAAGACATTAACGACAGCACGCCGCTATGGATTTCATCGGCAGCGCCGTTAGCTTTGTCACGCGGAAGCAGTAATACCACGACGCTCTCAGCGCTCTGTTCCCTTGTTCATGAAGAAGATAAAAGCCATTTCAGGCATCTTTTACGAAACCCGCAGGCCCCTGTTTCTCCCGACGTAAAGCAAAAATGCCGTTTTATGACAGCGGGCGGAAGTTATGAGTGGTTTCAGGTGGCGGTAAAACGTGAGCGCAGCCCGGACAGCCAGAGTCAAAGACTAACTGGAATGTTGCTGAACATTAACGATGATGTTGCGCACGAAAGTGAATACGACATTGCCATGACCCGTTTTAACCTGTCGCGTGAAATGCTGAATGACGGCCTCTGGGATCTTCAGATTATTAATGGTGACCCTTTACATCCGAAAAATGTGTTCTGGTGGTCTCCACAGTTCAGGAAACTGCTCGGATTCGAAACTGTTGAAGAGTTTCCTGATGTGATTGACAGCTGGGCTTCGCGTCTTCACCCGGACGACAGCCATCACACGCTGGATGCCTTTATAAAACACCTTAACGATCATTCAGGCGCAACAGGTTATGACGTTGACTACCGCGTCAAACTCAAAAACGGCAATTACCGATGGTTCCGGGCCCGCGGTCAGACCCGACGCGACAAAGACGGCGTACCTTTGCGGGCGGTCGGTGCCCTGATTGATATCCAGACACTGAAAGACCGGGAAGCTCAGGCTGAGCATGAACGTCAACGAAAACATGAGGCTGCAGCGTCTGTCAGTGAAATTGCTGATTTGGTCTCCGAAAATGCAAATATCGCTGCTCAGATCAAACTCATCTCATTGAACGCCAGCATTGAGGCCGCAAGAGCAGGGGTACAGGGGCGGGGCTTTTCCGTTATTGCCAGTGAAATTCGCGAACTGGCGGACAGAACCGCTGAGATAACCGAAAACATTAGCCGCCTGCAGGTCCGGCTGGAGGCTCTGTCGCATTAAGGAGCCGTCAGGTAACATGCTGTTTTTTTTGTAATGTTGCCGAATATGTCCTTGATCCAAAAATCTTTCCGACGCTTCCATTATCCCGTTGATATTATCGCGCAGTGTGTCCGCTGGTATCTGGCGTACTCACCCAGCCTGCGCAACCTCGAAGAGATGATGGCTGAGCGGGGTATTATTGTTGATCACTCCACACTTCACCGCTGGGTCATCCGCATGGTACCCCGGCTGGACAGGGCGTTTCGCAGATGTAAACGCACAGTGGGTCGTCGATGGCGGATGGATGAAACCTCCGTAAAAGTTAAAGGTGAGTGGAAATACCTGTACCGGGCAGTTGACACTGATGGTCAGACCATCGACTTTCTGCTGACGGCTAAACGGGATGCAGCGGCAGCACTACGTTTTTTCCGCAAGGCCATGCGCCACCACGGTGAACCGGAGGTTGTGACCATTGATAAAAGTGGCGCCAATACGGCAGCGTTGACCATACTCAACGCCGGTAAATCAGCAGATGGAAGCATCAGGGTCAGACAGAGTAAGCACCTGAACAACCTGGTGGAACAGGATCACCGAAATATCAAGCGCCGGATACGGCCCATGCTGGTATTCAAATCATTTCGGCGAACGCAGACGATACTGGCTGGCATTGAGTTAATGCACATGATACGCAAGGGGCAATTTCATCATTCAGCCAACAGTGAATTGTCACCGGCAGAGCAATTTTATCAGTTGGCTGTTTAATAAATCGGCAATGCCACTTTTGCTGATTTGTCTACGCTAATGCGACAGAGCCGTTAATACGGTAGAAAGATCAAAACAGATTAATGATCCTCTCTGTCCTTTTGTGATGGACTTCATAAGACTCACTGGGCAGCGAGTTTTTCTATGTTGCCAGCGACATGCTTTATCTATCTCTGACCGCCTTGCTCTAATTTATCCGCTAAGCATTTACAATAAAAGGCGGTTCAAGTGGAGAAGTTACTATACGGTGTTGCTTACTATCGTGAATATATGCCCGAAGAAAGGCTGGATGATGACATACGCCTGATGAAGGCGGCAGGCATTAATGTGGTTCGTATTGCTGAAAGCACATGGAGTAGTTATGAACGACAGGATGGGGAATTTAACTTTTCCAGCGTACTGACCGTTCTGAACCGCATGCATGCTAACCATATCGCCGTCATCATCGGCACGCCAACCTATGCCATCCCTGCATGGCTTGCGGAAAAACATCCTTCGGTTATGGCCACCACCCCACAGGGAGTGAACAAGTATGGTCACCGTCAGAAGATGGATATCACCAGCCCGATTTACCTACGATACGCCGAGCGGGTTATTCGCAAATTGTTAGACGCCACTGCCAGCCATCCAGCCGTGATTGGTTATCAAATCGATAATGAGACTAAATATTATGATACCTGCGGAGAACCCGTTCAGCTTGGCTTTGTGGAGCATCTGAAAAAACTGTTTGATAACAATGTTGAAAAAATGAATGCCGAGTATGGACTTGATTACTGGAGTAACAGGGTCGACGCCTGGGAAGATTTCCCACCGCTGGAAAGTACTATTAACGCAAGCCTGGGTGCCGCTTTTCAGCGCTATCAGCGCGGATTGGTCACGGACTTCCTGGCCTGGCAGGCAAAACTTATCAATGAGTATCGTCTCCCTGGTCAGTTTATTACGCATAACTTTGATTTTGAGTGGCGGACCTGGTCCTTTGGCGTTCGTGGTGAAGTTGACCATTTTACGGCCTCTTCAGTGCTGGACATTACAGGGGTAGATATTTATCACCCAGGCCAGCATCAGCTTACCGGTGTGGAAATAGCCTTCTGCGGTGACATTGCGCGTACGACAAAAGACTCGAACTATTTTGTTCTGGAAACGCAGGCGCAAGCGTTTAAGAACTGGACCCCTTACCCCGGCCAGCTCTTTCTCCAGGCTTTCAGCCATATTGCATCTGGTGCCGCGATGATAAGCTACTGGCACTGGCACTCTCTGCACAACTCATATGAAACGTACTGGAAAGGACTGCTCAGCCACGATCTCGAGCCAAACGCTGTCTATAACGAGGCTAAAAACATCGGTCAAACCCTGGCTCGTCTTTCTCCGCAGCTCACGGGCCTGAAAAAACATAATCGTGTCGCACTGCTCGTCAGTCAAGACTCATTGACGGCTATTGACTGGCATCCTCACAAGGGGCACCAGTTTGGCCGTCATAAGGAGCATCAGTATAACGACACGGTACGCGCTTATTATGATGCCCTTTACCGCCTCAACATTGAGGTGGATATTCTTGCGGTTGACGATCCCCGGCTGTCCCGTTATCAATTGCTGATTGCCCCCCTGCTTTACGCCGTTTCTGAATCATCTCTGCAACGTCTGAATCAGTTTACCCAAGAGGGCGGACACATCCTGTACGCCTTCAGATCTGGCTTTGCCAATGAACACCTCAAAGTCAGACATGTCAGACAGCCAGCCGTCATCAGGGAAGCTGTTGGCGCAAATTATCAGCTATTTGTTGAGCCGCACGAAGTGACGCTTCAGTCCGATCAGCTAAACATCCCTTCCGGACAAGCCATTGTGTCTGACTGGATGGAGCTGCTGGAAGCCGATGCCAGCGCTGAAGTCTGGGCCAGTTATAGGCACCCCTACTGGAATAAATATGCGGCTATCGTTCACAACCAGTATGGTGCCGGAACGACAACCTACGTTGGCTGCAGCATCAGTTCTGAAGCCGTGGAAGCGGTGCTTCTCCGACTGATTGAAAAAACAACTCTGGATGTCGCCACTATATCGCTGGACTATCCGGTAACGGTGAGACATACGGTTAACCGTTCAGGCAATACCGTTCTTTTCTTCCTTAACTACTCCAGCCAGCCTCAGACCATGACCCTCACGTTTAATGCTGACGAGTTATTGAGCGGACAGCATTACTTGCAGGGGCAGTCGCTCAACCTGGCGGATTGGGGCGTGGCGATTTTTGAAGTGGAGAAACAATGATGACCTCTAACTCATCAAGTCATGATCTGCAGCGTATTAGCATACGGGAACGTCTGGCCTTTGGCGTGGGTGATTACGGCACCAATTTAACGTATACATTAATGGTGACCTTTCTGGCGTTTTATTACACCGATGTTGTAGGCATTTCTGCTCTGCTGGTTGGATCACTGATGTTCTTTGCCCGTGTTCTGGATGCCATTATCTGTATTTATGTAGGTATACGCATTGATAAAACGCGCTCCAGCCTAGGCAAAGCCCGGCCCTGGGTGCTGTGGACCGCCGTTCCGTTTGGTCTGTCAGCCATTTTAATGTCGACCGTCCCGAACGCCAGTTACACACTGAAAGTGATATACGTCTGCATTACCTATCTGCTAACCAATATTATGTTTACCGCGAATAACATTGCCTACGGTTCGCTCCTCGCTTTAATCACGCGTGATAATTATCAGCGTGGCATGCTGAGCGTCTTTCGGAAGGGATTTTCAACCTGTGGTTCACTTACTGTAGGGGTATTAACATTGCCGCTGGTAGCATTTTTTGGGAACAGCAGCACGTCTTGGATGATCGTATTCGCTATTTTTGGCATATTTACCTCCGTATTTCTGCTTCTAACCGCGCTGGGTACCCGGGAGCGCGTAGAGCCGGTGAACAGCAATAACAGCCAAAGAATTAATGCCAGGCAGGTCACGCGTTCAGTAATGGCAAATCGCTACTGGCTCATCATTTTTTTCTATCTGATGATCACGTTCACCAGCCTTACGGCATTGTCAGCAGTGGGGGTGTATTATTCAAAATATGTTCTTGCCGATATATCACTGATTGCATACATCAGTATGGCCCAGTATATACCAGGGTTGCTTACGCTGATGATCATCCCCGCGCTGCTTAAAAAACTGGGGAAACGGCGCCTTGCCATGCTCGGATTAACCATTTGCTGTGTTGCTTACCTGCTCCCATTGTTCGACAAGCAAAATGCGTTGTTTGTGATAGTGGCAACGGCGGTACGTAGCGTGGGATTTTGCGGCATTGGTGCCACTATGTTCGCCCTTCTGGCAGACACTATCGACTACGGTGAATGGCGAACCGGGTTACGTATTGAAGGCATTCTCTTCAGTGCAGGTACGCTGGGTCAGACACTTGGTATGGGGCTGGGTACGGCAAGTGTAGGCTGGATACTGGGTGCGGCCGGGTTTGTTAGTGGTGGTGGAGCCCATCAGTCTGAAACCGTCATCAACACTATCGAATTTTTGTTTATCTTTTTCCCGCTAATCCTTGCGGCGCTAAACCTGGTACTACTCTGGTTCTACAAGCTCGATGATTTCTATCCCCAGGTAGCACAGGATTTATCTGCCGGCCGTTATCAGCAATCTGAGGGAGCGAACCCTGCGGCCATGAGTGACGGTTTGCTAAATCCGAAGTGATTTCTGCTGCATAAGATTACATCTCCCCTTCAGCAAGGGGGACAATATAGTATCTAAAATTTTGAAACAGGAACGGGTGAAAATGGAAGAAATGAATGAAGCAGATTTGTTAAGCTTTTCGCCGCTAATGAAAAGATTCTCTTTTAATGCATTCATGGTTTCCGGATTCACCCCTATAAACCCTGGCAGTAAACTCGATTTTTTTATCCATCGCCCTAACGGAATGAAAGGTTACATGATTAATCTGACGTTGAAAGGCGAAGGGATTATTTATCATGCAGATGGAGAATTTTATTGTCAGCAAGATGAGATGCTGCTATTTCCTCCTGGTGTTATTCATCACTACGGCCGGGCAAAAGAGAGTATTGCCTGGGATCATCTTTGGATCTATTTTATCCCCCGCCCTTACTGGACTGACTGGCTGCGCTGGGACAATAAACAGGGAGACATCGGCCGCATGAAGCTTCCTGATAATTTGCACAGCAAGGAAATGGTTCAGCTCTTTAAGGAAGTTATATCGGGTAATGCAGTAGGAGCATCCCTGCCGGAAGCACTGGCCATGAATGCGCTTGAGCGTATCATCTTAAAGGCTTTCCAGCTTCAGCCGGCCAGCAACCAGCATAATCGGGATCCGCGTGTTCTGATTGTCTGTGATTACATCAATAAGCACCTGTCCGAAGATACCCGTATCGAAGCGCTTGCGCGCCTGACCTTCCTCTCAGCTTCACGGCTCACTCATATATTCAGAAAAGAGATGGGCAATACCATTTACGGCTGGCGTGAACAACAGCGTATTTCTCGCGGCTGTGATCTCCTTCGATATACCCAGCTGAATATCACTCAGATTGCTCGCGCGGTAGGCTATGAAGACCCACTTTATTTTTCACGCGTGTTCAGTCAGCATAATCAGCTGAGTCCACGCGATTACCGAAAAAATTTTGAAAGAGCTTCCCTATTTTAGCAATGCAGAGCCTTTATGCTCTTCAAGCGTGGCCACAATTTTGCCCTGTTTTAATTAAGGGGTGCCAGTAAGTATTGGAAGCAATAACGAACTCCTGCTTCTCGCTTCTGGAAGACATCAGCTTAGTGCCAAAAGCGGACCTTCATCCGATAAAAACACATCACAGCCGCAAAAGAGCAGGAATGTCATAACAAGCAGACGGTCTGAACAATGATTAATATCCCAGCGTCCGGTCCACTTCATTGACAAGAGGAGTGCCGTTCCTCATCCGTTGCAAGTTATCAATGAACTGGTCCACAACCGGCTCTGTTTATGGTTGCGCGGCAATATGAGGTGTCACCAGAATTTTCATGTGGCCCCAGAATGGACTATCGGGGCCTAACGGTTCCGCGGCGAAAACATCCAGTGCAGCGCCGCTGATGTGTCCGTTCTCAACGAGCTCAAGCAGATCCTGCTCTACCAGAATTCCCCCGCGGGCCACGTTGATGACATAACAACCCTTATGCAGCCTGGAAAGCATATGTCTGTTCAAAAGATGACGCGTCTCGTCAGTCAGCGGAAGCAGACATACCAGAAAGTCACACTCTTCCAGAAAGGCGACCAGGTTCTGCTGTCCGACAAACCGCTCAACACTGACATTACGTGATGCAGTGCGGGTCCAGCCGATTACCCGGAATCCGAGCGCAGCGACGGCTTGAGCGACCACCACGCCTGTCTGACCAAGCCCCATGATCCCCACGGTTGACTGACTGGCGCTGGCAACAGGTAAGCGCGACCACTTCGCAGAAGCGTGCTGCCGCTCAAGCGTTCGCAGATCGCGAAAGTGACGCAAAATCTGCATTACGACATACTGAGACATACTGTATCCCAGCCCGATGTCACAGGCGCGGGTCACTTTTACCTCCGGAGGGAGATCGCGGGCCTGAAGTATTCCGTCAGCCCCGGCCCCCACCGACGCCACCAGTCTGAGCTGCGGCAACCGCGGTGCTGTTCCTTCAGGCAGGGAAAAGGTAAAGATGGGGCTCTGTCGCATTAAGGAGCCGTCAGGTAACATGCTGTTTTTTTTGTAATGTTGCCGAATATGTCCTTGATCCAAAAATCTTTCCGACGCCTCCATTATCCCGTTGATATTATCGCGCAGTGTGTCCGCTGGTATCTGGCGTACTCACCCAGCCTGCGCAACCTCGAAGAGATGATGGCTGAGCGGGGTATTATTGTTGATCACTCCACACTTCACCG
>Ga0213822_1000335_pt1 | contig 39487 bp, 37 predicted proteins | sample MC6MC0908MG_FD_179872 | JGI IMG/M metagenome (GOLD analysis project Ga0213822, IMG submission 179872) | Enriched soil aggregate microbial communities from Iowa State University, Ames, United States - MC6-MC0908-MG | ecosystem: Environmental > Terrestrial > Soil > Unclassified | place: USA: Iowa... | reverse complement strand
GCCGGACCCGAGCGAGATCGAGACGCTGGTGTCCTCGCGCACCCGCGCCATCGTGCTGATCAATCCGAACAACCCCAGCGGTGCCAGCTACCCGCGTGAGCTGCTGGAGCAGGTGGTGGAGATCGCGCGCCGCCACAACCTGCTGCTGCTGGTCGATGAGATCTACGACCAGATCCTGTACGACGACGCGGTGTTCCAGCCGGTCGCACCGCTGGCCGGTGACCATCCCTGCCTGACCTTCGGCGGCCTGAGCAAGGTGCACCGCGCCTGCGGCTGGCGGGTGGGCTGGGCACACCTCAGCGGCGACGACGCACGGCTGGGCGACTTCCGCGCCGCGCTGGACCTGCTGGGCGCACTGCGCCTGTGCGCCAACGTGCCGGGCCAGTACGCCATCGACGCCGCAGTGAACGGTCCGGACACCATTTCGGAACTGTGCGCACCGGGTGGCCGCCTGTATGAAACCCGTCGTGCGGTGATCGAAGCCTGCGAGGCCAGCGAACACCTGTCGCTGGTTGCCCCCGCCGGCGCGCTGTACGCGTTCCCGGCCGTGGTCGGTGCCGCTGCAAAGGGCTTCGACGATCATAATTTCGCGCTGGACCTGATGAACAACGACGGCGTGTTGGTGGTGCCCGGCTCGAGCTTCAACGTGCCTTACCGCCATCACTTCCGCGTGACCCTGCTGCCGGAGGCGTCGGTGATGCGCGACGTGTTCGCCCGTATCGACCGCGCCCTCGCCCGCCGTGCCGAAGACGCCACCAAGGTGGTGCCGCTGAAGCCCCGCCGGTCGGTGGCTTGATCGATGGGCTTGTCGTATCTGGCCCTGGGCGATTCCTACACCATCGGTGAAGCAGTCGCGGTCGACGGCCGCTGGCCGCATCAGCTCGCCGCCGCCCTGCGCGCGCAGGGCATCGCGCTGGGCGACCCGCAGACCATCGCCACCACCGGCTGGACCACCGACGAGCTCGACGCCGGCATCGACGAAGTGGCGCCGCAAGGGCCATTCGACTTCGTCAGCCTGCTGATCGGCGTCAACAACCAGTATCGCGGGCGTCCGCTGGACGAGTACCAGGTGCAGTTCCAGGCCCTGCTGCAGCGCGCGATTGGTTTTGCCGGCGGCCGTGCGGACCGGGTCCTGGTGCTGTCCTTCCCGGACTGGGGCACCACGCCGTACGGTGCAGGCAGCGGTCGCGACCTGGGCCAGATCGAACTGGAAACCGACGAGTTCAACGCTGCCGCCGAGGTGATCAGCACCCAGCAGGGCGTGGCCTTCGTCGACATCACCGATATCAGCCGCGACACCGGCGCTGACCCGGCAATGATTGCCGAGGATGGCCTGCACCCGTCCGCACGGATGTATGCGCTGTGGAGCGCGCGTGCGCTGCCGGTGGCCGCACACCTGCTGGGCGGAACGGACTGAGACGATGGACGGCACGCCACGGAACGGCACGCCCCTGCCCTGCTCGCCGCTTGATGCCGGGCAGGCGCGCCTGATCGCCGAGTCCTTCCGGCCGATGCAGGCCTGGGGCAGCCGCCGCGATTACTACTACACACGCGGCAAGCTGGGCAGCGACCCGCTGTATGACGGCGTGCTGCAGCACCTTCCCGATGACGGCCAGCCGGTGCTCGACCTGGGCTGCGGGCTGGGCCTGTTCGCGCATGTGCTGCGCCAGCGTGGCCGCCAGCAGGGGTACCTCGGGGTGGACGTGGACAGCGACAAGATCGCCCGTGCGCAGCGCGCCGGCAGTGGCCTGGCCGACGTACGGTTCGACTGTCTGGATGTGCAGGCCCCGTTGCCGGTGCATGGTGGGCATGTGCTGCTGCTGGATGTGCTGCAGTACCTGGACGAAGCACCGCAACTGGAGCTGCTGCGCGCGGTGAGCGCGCGGGTCGCGCCCGGTGGCCGCCTGCTGCTGCGCACGCCGCTGGCGACCGGTGACCGCCGCGACCGCACCACGCGGCTGGCTGACCGCCTGGCTTGGCTGGTCGGCTGGATGGGGACGCGACCGCGCCACTACCCGGATCCGCAGCGGCTGCAGGCCACGCTGGCGGCTGCCGGCATGCAGGTGGCTCCGTTGCGTCCGCTGCATGGGCGCACGCCGTTCAACAGCTGGTTGCTGGTGGCCGAGCGGCCGGGAACTGCGGCCAACGGCTGAGCCCCTCGTGGTGGGCGGCTGTCTACGGGGGCTGCCCGGGCGGGATGGGCTGCGCGGGGACGCCGTGAACCCCTCCTTGGGGGCTTAGCCGCGCCATCCATGGCGCGGATACCCCGCGCAGCCCACCCCACCCGGACACGGACGGTTTACGGGCGCGTCCACCACGGAAGACAGGAGAAAAGCGAAGAGCAAACGCGGGTCGCTTCGCTCTTGCCGCGCTGCGCGCTCGCCGGGCGTGGCCCGGCGCTACCGGTCACCTGGCCGGCAGTTCGGCTTTCAGGCCGCGCTCGTCCAGCACCTGCAGCACCCGTTCGATGATGGCCAGGTTGTGGCCATGTGCGGCACCTTCATGCAGCAGCACGATCGCGCCCGGGCGCAGGTCCGGGAGCAGACGCGCCAGCACGCCATCCGGAGTGCAGCCGACGCCGTCGTAACCGCGGGCGCTCCAGCCCACGCGCACCAGGCCCAGCTTGCGCAGTACCGGCGCCACGAACGGGTTGGTCATGCCCACCACCGAGCGGTACCAGCGCACCGGTCGCCCACTCACTGCCTGCAGCGCCTGCTGGCAGCCCTCGATCTCCGCCGCCATCGTGCCCGGTCCCAGCCGCCAGAAGCGCGCCTGTGGATGGCTGTGGCTGTGGTTGCCGAGGTCGTGTCCGCGACGCAGGATTTCCTCCACCAGGGCCGGATGCGCCAATACGCGCTCGCCGACCAGGAAAAAGGTCGCCTTCGCCTGGTGCCGGTCCAGCAGATCCAGCACCGCCGGGGTCTGCTCACTGGGGCCGTCGTCGATGGTCAGCCAGACGTTGTTGCCGGCCGCGGGCAGCCGGCTCAGCACCGGCGCGTAGAAGTGGCTGTTGGGCAGGAACACCGGCACCATGAACAACGCGTGGCTTGCCACCATCAGGGCCAGGCCCCAGTGCCAGCCCGCCAGCACCCAGACCAGGATCACGGCCAGCTGCGACAGCACCAGCCAGGGCACCCAGCGCCAGGGCCGGGTCGGGATGCGATGCAATGTTCCTGCGTTGGTCATGCCCCATGATGCCATGGGGGGTAGAATTGATGATTCGAATTTTTCGGACCCATGACTGCCATGTCCCTCGATCCCGCCCTGCGTTCGCGCATCGAAACCATCCTCAACGACAACCGCGTCGTGCTGTTCATGAAGGGCCAGCCGTCGATGCCGCAGTGCGGCTTCTCGGCCAAGGCCGTGGGTGCCCTGCAGGACCTGGGCGTGGAGTTCGCCCACGTCAACGTGCTGGCTGACGCGGAGATCCGTGAAGGCATCAAGGCCTATGGCGACTGGCCGACCATCCCGCAGCTGTACATCGACGGCGAACTGGTCGGCGGCAGCGACATCGTGCTGCAGATGGCCGCCAGCGGCGAGCTGAGCAGCGTGCTGGGCCTGGCTGCACCGGACCGCACCCCGCCGCGCATCACCGTCACCCCGGCCGCGGTGGAAATGCTGAAGGGCGCGCTGGCCGATTCGCCGGGTGCGTCGCTGCAGTTGGGCATCGATGCCCGCTTCCAGCCGAACTTCCAACTGGCCCCGTACGATGAAGGCGCGATCGCCGCCGAGTCCAACGGCCTGCGCGTGCAGTTCGACCTGGCCAGCGCCCGCCGCGCCGATGGCATCACCATCGACTGGGTCGACGACATCCGTGGCAAGGGCCTGGCGATCGACAACCCGAACGCGCCCAAGCCGGTGCAGGAAATCAGCGTGCGTGATGCCGACGACCTGGTGCGTGCCGGCAACGTGATGCTGGTGGACGTGCGCCCGGCCGAAGAACGCGCCATCGCCGCTGTCGGCGTGCCGTTCAAGAGCTTCGATGGCAACGGCCGCGCCGAGCTGGAAGCCCTGCCCAAGGACACCGCCCTGGCCTTCCTGTGCCACCACGGTGGCCGCAGCGCGCAGGCAGCAGAGCAGTTCCGTGCGCTGGGCTTCAGCAAGGTGTTCAACGTCACCGGCGGCATCGATGCCTGGTCGGACGAAGTGGACAACGGCGTGCCGAAGTACTGATCGGCTGCGCTTGATACACAGGAAAAACGCCGGCGAAAGCCGGCGTTTTTTGTTGAGCCCATCCACGCATGGCGTGGATCTACTCCTTCCGTGCCCCAAGCGCGGGGGCTGACGTTCCGGTTACCCGGCAAACCCGCCTTCGGCCAGGTAATCCAGTTCTTCCGGCGACGGAATGCGGCCAAGCACCGCATTGCGGTGCGGGAACCGGCCGAAGCGGCGGATGATGTCGCGGTGCAGTTCGGCGTACTGCAGGTATTCCTTGTCACCCAGCACGTCGAACATCGCGACCGAGCGGTCCTGGTCCAGCGGATCTTCGGAGTGCTCGAACGGCAGGTAGATGAAGGCGCGCAGCTTGGGGACCAGCTGCAGGTCCAGCCCCTCCTCGATCGCGCGTGTGGCGTAGTGACGTGCCAGGCCATCGGTGGCATAGGAATGGGCCGTGCCGCGGAAGCAGTTGCGCGGGAACTGGTCCAGCAGCAGCATCAGCGCCAGCGCGCCCTCGGCGCTGCCCAGCCAGTGCTCGCGCGCGCGCGATGCGGCGGCATGGTGTTCGTCCGCGAACAGCGTACGGAACCGCGCGTCGAACGCATCATCGCGGGCGAACCACTTTTCAGGGCCCGCGTCTTTCCAGAAATCCACCACTTGCGCGGCAACGTCCATCACCTACTCCCCAGGGCCGGCGCGCCGCGCCAGGCCATCATCATCATTCGTCGAAGCGCAGGTGGCGGACCGACTTGCCGTTGCGCCGGATAAGCTTAAGCGCCTCGATGCCGATCTGGATATGGTTTTCCACGAACTGCGAGTTGACCTTGGCGTCGGACGCCTCGGTTTTCACCCCGTCCGGGATCATCGGCTGGTCTGAAACCAGCAGCAGGGCCCCGCTGGGAATGTGGTTGGCGAAGCCGGCAGCGAAGATCGTCGCGGTTTCCATGTCGATGGCCATGCAGCGCATCGCCCGCAACCGCTCCTTGAAGGCCTCGTCGTGCTCCCAGACCCGGCGGTTGGTGGTGTAGACGGTGCCGGTCCAGTAATCATGGCCGAGGTCGCGGATCATGGTCGAAACCGCACGCTGCAGGGCGAAGGCCGGCAAGGCCGGCACTTCCGGCGGCAGGTAGTCGCCCGAGGTCCCCTCGCCGCGGATGGCCGCGATCGGCAGCACCAGGTCGCCCAGCTCGTTCTTGCGTTTCAGCCCGCCGCACTTGCCCAGGAACAGCACGGCCTTGGGCATCACCGCCGACAGCAGATCCATGATGATCGCGGCATTGGGGCTGCCCATGCCGAAGTTGATCATGGTGATGCCGTCGATGGTGGCGCTGGCCATCGGCCGGTCCAGGCCGATCACCGGCGCCCCGGTCAGCGCGGAGAACGTATGCAGGTAGCCCCCGAAGTTGGTCAGCAGGATGTGCTGGCCGAACTGGTCCAGAGGCACGCCGGTATAGCGCGGAAGCCAGTTGTCGACGATGTCCTGCTTGCTCTTCATGGGCGGTCCGGTGCGGCGTGGGGCCGATATTGTAGGCTCCCGCCCGCCCGGCAACACCTGTCCGCGGCAACGAAGAAGGGCGGCCCAGCGGCCGCCCTTCTGGGGATTCCCTTGGGAACCGGATGGCTTAGAAGCGCACCGACCAACGCAGGTTGGCGCCATGGTCGCGGCTTTCATCGCCAAACTGGCCGGTGTAGCCCAGTTCAAGCTGCTGGTTGGCCGTCAACCAGGCCGACAGGCCCAGCTCGGCCACCACTGCGCTGTCGGCGACCGGAGCGCCGCTGACCGCGAAGGTGTCACCGCCGCTGGCAAAGCCCAGCCTGGCCACCGGGTTGCGGTCACCCGATGCGTGGCGATAACCCACTCCGCCGCGCACGTGCAGCCAGCTGTCCTGCTGGAACGAAGCCTTCAGGCCCTTGTCGAAGCGCACACCGGCAGTAGCCAGGGTGGTGCGGGTATCGTCGACGTTGCCCTGCAGGGCCGCCGCCCCACCGCGCTCATTGATCGACTTCATGTCCACTTCAACACGTGCCACCTGCAGGTACGGCTCCAGGCCTGCCTCGCGGCCGCCGAATCGGTAGCCCGCCTCGATGAAGGCCTGGCGGGTACGCCCGTCGTAGCGCGCGCTGAGCGTATCGCTGTAGCCGGCGAATGCCAGCTCACGGGTGCTGTCGATGTCGTGCTCGCTCCACGCCAGCCCGCCACGCAGGCCGAAACCGCCCCAGTTGTGGCTGGCGTATGCACCGAAGTGGGTGTTGTCGATCTTCGACTTCGCCCGACGGCCGTCCTGCTGCTTGACGTCGGTACGACCGGTACCGGCCAGCAGGCCCACCTGCCAACCGCCGAACTGGCGGTCCACGCCCACCAGCAGGCCGTTACTGTTGGCCTCGGTGCGGGCAGTATTGGCATTGCCATCCAGCGTGCCGCTGCCACCGATTGCCTGCACCCACACACCGGTCGCGGCCGCTTCGTCACCGCCCGGAGAGGTCGCACCCGCACGACGCGACAGCGCCGCATCGCGGACATGGCGGCTGCCTTCGACCAGCGCGATAGACGTGGCTGCATGCAGTTCACCGCTGAGGCTGTCCAGCGCTGCGCCCACCTGTTGCGGGAACAGCGTGGTCAACGGCTTGGGCAGTCCCTGGTTGATCGCCAGCGTATCGACCACGGTAGCCACGGCATGCTGGTTTGCGGTGTTGGCCGAGCTGGCCAGCGAGTTGCCGCGGGTCACTTCAATGCGTGCGCCGGTGGCGCCGTAGGCCAGGTTGAACTGCATGAACGGCGAGAACGCGCTGAAGTCGGTGATGGCGAACTGTCCGTTCACGCCGCCATCGGCACGGATGAAGTCGAACTGCTCACCCAGGTAGTAGATGCCCGGTTCCGGCAGCGCCACCAAGGTGCCGCCGAGCGTGGCGGTGCCGGTGACATGCAGTTGGTCGCTTCGGCTGCCCGGTGCCACCTCGGCCTGGTACACGCCGGTCTCTGTCTGCACGTAGTCGCCGTTGATGGTCAGCGTGCCGATCGAATTGCCCGGTGCGATGGTGCCCTTGACGATCGTGTAGCCGAGCGTGCCGGTGCCCTTCAGCGTAGCGCCCACTTCCACCGCGGTCATCCCACCGTTCTGGGTACCGTTGAACGACACCACGCCGCCGACGATATCCAGAAGGGTGTTGTCCAGTACGCCGGTGGTGCCCACCCGGGTATTGCCGCCGTACATGTAGAAGAGGGTGCTGCTCAGCGTGCCGTCCACCTGCAGCGTGCCGTCGCGCATGTCGATGTTGTCCATGCGGACCTTGCCGGTCTCGGTGATGCTGGCGGTGCCACCGGTCACGTTCAACCAGCGACCATCGACGCTACCGGCAACCACCAGCTTGCCGGCTGACAGATTGATGTCGGTGTTGCTTGCCACGGATCCGGCGTTGAGCCAGGCCTCGCCACCGTCGACACCCAGGAGGGTCGATACCAGCGAACCGTTCAGCGCCAAGCGACCGCCCGGTACCCACACGCTGGCCAGCGTATTGACGCCGTCAAGTTCCAGCACACCCTCGCGCACCACGGCGCCGTTGAAGCTGTTGTTGCCGCTCAGGCGCAGCCAGCCGATGCCGCTCTTGGTCAGCTTGCCCGGACCGCCAATGTCATTGGTCCAGTCGTCCCACGCGTCGCCTTCCCACACCTTCAGGCCGCCGGCCTTCTGGTTCATCACCACGTTGGTGTCCACGCGCAGCGAGCCGTAACCTTCAATGGCCTTGGCCAGGTTCATCATGCCCCAGCCATACACATCGTCCACGCCAGCGGCGCCGAGGTCGGTGGCGGTGGTGAGCAGCACGTCGCGCACCTGCGCATTGTCCAGGTACGGGAAACGCTCGAACAGCAGGCCCAGCGCGCCGGTGACATGCGGTGCTGCCATCGAGGTGCCGGTCATCAGATCGTAGCTGTAGGTCGGCACGCGCTCGAGCACGTCGAGCAGGACGTTGCCCTGTGAATCCTGAAGCAGCTGTGCATCCAGCGCCGAATCGGCACCGTAGACCGTGGACAGGATGTCGGTGCCCGGGGCGGCCAGGCACCAGTTGGCGCTGTAGCCGCAACGGTTGGAACTGACGTCGAGCATGTACCCGGCGGCACTGTCCTGGCGCACGTTGACCACGCTCAGCCAGTTCTGCTCGATATCGGCAAACAGGCGCGGCAGCGTGGCGTAGATTCCGGCGATCGGCGCGGCTTCCGGCGTGGCTGCGTTGGCGTTGTTGTTGCCCGCGGCCCACACCTGGATCATGCCCTTGCTGCGCGAGCCCTCGGCGAAGATGTCCAGGTACTCGGCGTTGGCGGCATACAGCTGATCCTGGGTGGCCAGATCGGTGGGCTCGTTTGTCAGCCCCCAGCTGTGGTTGACCGCACGCACGTCCTGGGCGTTCATCTGCGCGTACATGCTCTCGAACGCACTGCCGTCCGGGCCCACGCCGCCCACGGTGACGACGCGGTAGTCGCCGCCGCCCACGTCCGTCCACATCTGGGCGCTGTTGAAGAACAGCTTGGCCGCGGTCAGGTCCGCGCCGAAGGCCACGCCATGGGTACCGTTGCCGTCGCGGTTGGCCGCGATGGTGCCGGCCACGTGGGTGCCATGGGTCTGGAAGGCGATCCCCGCCTGCTGGTAGCGCGGATCAGACTCGATGATGTCGCGGATCGCCTGCGGAACGCTGTCGTCGTAGACAACGTAATCGATCGACACGTCATCGCCGTCGCTGGCGAAGCAGGCATCGGGCCCGTCGATCAGCGTGGTGTTGGTGCAGCGGCTGCCGTCGAGCAACAGATCGGCGATGCGCAGGCTGCGGTGATCCTTGCCGGCGAACTCGTCATGGTCCAGGCCCGAGCCGCTGTCGAACACGCCCAGGCGGATGCCGGCACCGGTCAAGCCACGCGCGTATGCAGCGTCGGCATTGACGGCCTGCAGGCCCCAGTCACGGTTGAATTCGCTGGTGCGCCAGCTGGCACGATCGCCGGCCTTGCCCATCACCGGCGTTTCCGGGGTGGCGGCCGGCGGTGCAACCATTGCAACCGCTGCAACGGGCGCGGCGAAGGCCGACTGCGAAGGCGCAGCGAATGCAGCCTGCAGGCTGCGCTGGTACTGGTAGCGGGACAGATCGTCGGTGTTGCCCTGGGCCAGCGCCGGCAGGGTGGCTGCCATCAGCAGCGAGCCAACAATGGCGGATGCGAGCGGGGAAGGCAGGAAGGAACGACGGAGAGAGGTGGAGCGATTCGACGTTGCAGCAGTCATCGGGGATTACGTCCTTGATTCCATGGATTGTTTCAGGTGCTGCTCCCTCATGGAGCTGTGTGGGAACACCTGCGCGGCGAGTCGGCGCGCGCGCACCCGCATGTCGCTATCGACGGGTGTCATTGCAACTTAATATATTTTTCACATAAGCACTGTCGGGAAACTCCCCACTTCGCCCCTGCACAAGGTCACTTGGCAAACGGCCGTGCTCCCGGCTAGCGTCGGTGGGTTGAACACGCTGCCAAGGGGACCTGCATGACATCGACGTTGTTGCGCGCCGGGTTGGGCCTGGCGCTGGTATCGCTGAGCACGGCGCCGGCCGTGGGCGCTTCGCGCTTCGTGGCCGATCCCTACCCGAGCACCTACCAGGCGCATCCCGATGGGCCGTTGCTGATCCAGAACGCCACGGTGCTGACCGGCACCGGCCAGCGCCTCGACAACGCCGATGTGCTGCTGCGCGATGGCCGCATCGTCGCCGTCGGCGATGCGCTGCAGGTCGATGCCAGCGTCACCCGCATCAATGCCGACGGCAAATGGGTGACTCCCGGCCTGATCGACGTGCATTCGCACCTGGGCGTCTATCCCAGCCCCGGTGTCGGCGCGCACAGCGACGGCAACGAGATGACCGCACCGGTCACCGCCAACGTCTGGGCCGAGCATTCGGTATGGCCGCAGGACCCCGGTTTCCAGGCGGCGCTGGCCGGCGGGGTGACCAGCATGCAGGTGCTGCCCGGCTCGGCCAACCTGGTCGGTGGCCGCGGCGTAACGCTGAAGAACGTGCCTGCCACCACCTACCAGGCGATGAAGTTCCCCGGCGCGCCGTGGGGCCTGAAGATGGCCTGCGGCGAAAACCCCAAGCGCGTCTACGGTGGCGGCAAGGGCGTGGCACCTGCAACGCGGATGGGCAACGTGGCTGGTTACCGCGCGGCCTTCATCGACGCGGCCGACTACATCGCCAAGAACAAGCCGAAGCCGGCCAAGCGCAAGGGCTGGTTCGGCAGCGACAAGGGCGACAGCGCCGGTGATGCCGGCGGCAAGCGCGACCTCAAGCTGGATACGCTCGCCGGTGCGATCCAGGGCGATATCCGCGTGCACATCCACTGCTATCGCGCCGATGAAATGGCCACCATGCTCGACCTGTCCAAGGAATTCGGCTTCAAGGTGGCCGCCTTCCACCACGGCGTGGAGGCCTACAAACTGGCCGACCGGCTGGCGGCCGAAGGCGTGTGCGGGGCACTGTGGGCCGACTGGTGGGGCTTCAAGATGGAAGCCTTCGACGGCATCGCCGAGAACATCGCGCTGGTCGACCGGCCGAAGAACAGCTGCGCCATCGTCCACTCCGACTCGCCCGAGGGCATCCAGCGCCTGAACCAGGAGGCAGCCAAGGTGATGGCCGCCGCGCGCCGCGCGCACATGCCGGAGATCGCGCCGGAACGCGCGATCACCTGGATGACCGCCAACGCCGCCAAGGCGCTGGGCATCGAGGCGCAGACCGGCACGCTGGAGGCCGGAAAGATGGCCGACGTGGTGATCTGGAACGGCAATCCCTTCAGTTCGTATGCACTGGCCGAACAGGTATTCGTCGATGGCCGCCGTGTGTACGACCGCAGCACGCCACCGGCAACGCCGCGGTCGGATTTCCAGCTTGGGCAGGAGTTGCGCTGATGGGCATGTTCAAGGCAATGACAACCTCCGCTGCAACGCTCGGCGCTGCGGTCCTGGTGCTGGCCTGCATCGCCTCGTCCGCGCAGGCGCAGGACCTGCTGGTGCGCGGTGCGACCGTCGCTACCGCCAGCGCACGTGGCAACGTGGAGGACGCCGATGTGCTGGTGCAGGGCGGCATCATCCGTGCGGTGGGCCGGGGCCTGTCCGCACCGGCCGGTGTGCCGGTGGTCGAAGCCAAGGGCCGTATGCTGACCCCTGCCCTGTTCGGTGGCATCACCGAGATCGGCATCGAGGAAGTATCCGGTGAATCGAGCACGGTCGACAGCGCACTGAAGATCGGCGAGCAGCCGCTGCGCCCGGAGTTCGACGTGACACTGGCCTATAACCCGGCGTCCGTGCTGATTCCGGTGGCGCGCCTGGACGGCATCGGCTTCACTGCGCTGGGCGCGGCCACCGGCGGTGGCTTCGTCGCCGGCCAGGGCGGCGTGGTGCGCTTCGATGGCAGTGCCGACCCGATCGGCCCACGCGCGCTGTTCCTGCGCCTGGGTGCGGCGGCGTCCGAACTGACCGGGCAATCGCGCGCGGCGCAGTGGATGCTGCTGCAGCAGATGGTCGATGAAGCACGCGGCCAGGTTGCCGCCGATTCGCCGCATGCGCTGCTGACCCCGGCTGGTCGCCGCACGCTGGCCCGCTATCTGTCCGGGCAGGGCCGCATCGTGGTGGAAGTGGACCGTGCAGCCGACATCCGCCAGCTGCTGCGCTGGGCGGCCCGCGAGAAGGTGAAGATCGCCGTCGCCGGCGGTGCCGAGGCCTGGCAGCTGGCACCGGAACTGGCAGCGACCAAGGTGCCGGTGTTCGTCGACGCACTGGGCAACCTGCCGACGACCTTCGACCAGATCGGCGCCACCCTGGAAAACGCCGCGCGGCTGCAGCGCGCCGGTGTGCCGGTGGCCTTCGCCCAGCGCGACGACGCCTCGCACAATGCACGCAAGATGCGCCAGCTGGCCGGCAACGCGGTGGCCAATGGCCTGCCCTGGGCCGACGGCCTGGCCGGGCTGACCCGGGTACCGGCCGAGGTGCTGGGCGTGGCCGACCAGATCGGCAGCATCGAGCCGGGCAAGCGCGCCGACCTGGTGCTGTGGGAAGGCGATCCGCTGGATGTGGCGCACTATGCCGAACAGGTCTGGCTGGGCGGCCGCGCGATGCCGATGCGCTCGCGCCAGACCGAACTGCGCGACCGCTACCTGCAGCGCAACGCGCAGCCCTGACCGTAACCAGGAGCCATCGATGCCCACCCTGCGCTGGTATTTCGACTTCGTCTCGCCCTATTCCTACCTGCACTGGCAGAAGGTGAAACAGCTGCCGCAGTTCGGGCGCATCCAACCGGTGCCCATCGCCTTTGGTGCGGTACTGCACCATCTGGGCAACCTGGGCCCGGCGGAGATCCCGGCCAAGCGCCGCTTCATGTACCGCCAGCTGCTGTGGACTGCGCAGGCCGAGGGCACCCCTCTGCGCTTCCCGCCCGGGCACCCGTTCAATCCGCTGGCGGCCCTGCGCCTGTGCCTGGCCGCCGGTGCCAGCACTGCGGCAGTGGACGCGCTGTTCGACTGGATCTGGCGCGACGGCCACGCCGGCGACACGGCCGAGGCCCTGCGCGAACCCGCCGCCCGGCTGGGTATCAGCGACGTAGAGGCGGCCATTGGCGAGCCGGCCATCAAGGAGCAGCTGCGACGCAACACCGAGGCGGCGATCGAGGCTGGGGTGTTCGGCGTGCCGACCCTGGCCATCGACGGCGAACTGTTCTGGGGCAACGATACCCACCCGCTGATGGCGGCGGTGCTGGACGACCCCAGCTTGCTGGACCGGCCGGACTGGCGGCAGGCGGTGGCCCTGCCGGTGGCGGTGCAGCGCAGTCGCTGAACAGGCAGTGGCGCTTTTCCCTCGCGCGCCCGGTCCCGTTTTGAGATAGTTTTCACATTTCCGAACCTACAACCGCCCTGGAGGGGGAGCCGCGGATGCGCATCGGAATCGTCGTCGACTCGGCCTGCGACCTGCCGCAGGACTTCATTGCCGAGCACAACATCGTGCTGCTGCCGATCACCGTGCGGATCGGCGAAGCGGTGCTCGCCGACCACCGCGACGAGCAGGCAACGCTCAGCTTCCTGCACGCGCACGTCGCCGAGCACGGCGCCGAAGCGGAGACCATCCCCTTCAGCGTCAACCAGATCCGAGACCTGTTCCTGCAACGCTTGGTGATCGACTACGACCATGTGTTCTGCATGACCATCACCAAGACCCGCAGCCCGATCCACGACAACGCACTGCAGGCCAGCTTCGCCATCCTCAACGACTACAAGCCGGTGCGGCAGGCGGCCGGCTTCAACTCGCCATTCGCACTGCGCGTGCTGGATACCCAGAACCTGTTCGCCGCCCAGGCGGTGACGGCGGTGGAAGCGGTGCGGCTGCGCGCCAGTGATGCCAGCGTGCAGCAGATCCGCGAGCGGCTGGAGGAACTGGCCGGCAACGTGCACGGCTACATGGTCACCCGCGACCTGTACTACATGCGTGCCCGCGCCCGGCACAAGGGCGACCGCAGCGTCGGCCTGCTCAGCGCCGCACTGGGCAGTGCGCTGGACATCAAGCCGGTGTTGCATGGCTATCGCGGCGAGACCGGGCCGGTGGCGAAGATCAAGGGTTTCGACAATGCCGTGCTGAAGCTGTTCGGCGTGGTCGGCCAGCGCGTACGCGCCGGCCTGATGACGCCGACCGTGTGCGTCAGCTACGGCGGCGAACTGGACGAGCTGCGTGCCCTGCCCGGCTATGCGCAGATGAAGGAGGTCTGCGCCGACCATGGCGTGACCGTGTACGAATCGGTGATGAGCCTGACCGGCATGGTCAACGTCGGCAAGGGCGCGGTCACCGTGGGCTTCGCCGATGGGCCCCATCGGTTTGAATGAAGGCAAACCGTGCTCTGGAATCTGCACATCGATTCCACCGCGCCTATGCCAGCCTAGCCGCACCTCAAGGAGATCAACATGCCTGCGCAGTACCACATCAGCCTGCCCGAACCGTCCAAGGCCCGCGGCAACGACCCCGACCTGTCTTTCCATTCGCAGGGCGCTGCCGGCTTCGCCGAAGAACTGCAGAACGCGCTGCGCAATGGCAGCCTGTTCGAGCGTTGGCGCGACAAGCAGCCGGACCCGGATGCGGTGGAGCCGCAGTGGGGCGCGACCGATCCGGAGGCCACCGTGACCGGTGAGCAGAAGGACCTGCGCATCAATCTGGTGGCCACCACCCGCATCGACAGTGACGTATTCAAGCAGCGCCTGCGCCTGCTGGCCGGGCACCACTGGGAACTGCGCGACGTGCGTTGAGTTCTGGCTCTGGTAGGCGCCAACCTTGGTTGGCGCTTTCCAGAAGGCTGCCAACCAAGGTTGGCATCTACCGACTCTGCGCCTCCGAATTGTCGCAAATTGCCCGGTAATGACGACCGTGCTTTGGTAGGTGCCAACCTTGGTTGGCACTTCCCAGCACATCGCTCATGTGACTGGCACACTGGCGCGATGAGAAACACAGACCCAATCACCCGGCCAGGCACTCGCGGCCAGAAGAAGCTGCGCGATGCTCCACGGCGACTCCGCTACCTGCAGCGCTGGGCCCGGAGATTCGTCGATGAATTTCCGACTCCGGAAGAGCTGCAGACCAACACCCGTTATTGGAATTACAAAATTCCCACTCGCGCAGGCCTGATCGAAGGTCCTGCATCGACGCCGGCTTTGCAGCGCGCCTGCGCGCAGGCCCTGATCAATGCCTGCGCAAATCTGATCCAGTCGCGCCCGGCCTCGCAAGCAGGTGTGCGGATAACCTGCTGCATCGCCCAGCCTGGCATGTTCTCCAGCGAGGTATGCCTTTACCTGGACGAAGACTATTTCCAGGGACATGTCGCCACCACGGCAGATGGACAGGTCACCGCCATCACCTCGCGCAGCCTTGCTGCCGAATGGGGGCTCGCCCTGCCCAACGGCATCGAAGAGCGCGGCGTGCAGGTATGCATCCCTCCTGCCGATGATCACGAGGGGCTGGAACAGGACTATTGGTTCTTCGGCGAGATTGCCGACCGGCCGTGATGGGTACGACCGACCCGCTCTGGTAGATGCCAACCCTGGTTGGCAGCCTTTTGGAACGTGCCAACCAAGGTTGGCATCTACCGGCTTCACCTTGCCGAGCTGCCGGCCAGCGGCCGGCACTACCCAGTAGCAGGGTGTGCTGGTATCGTGCCGCCGCCAACGGTGACCGCACGCATTGCACATGGACCCCAAGCTGAAAGCGCTCATCGAGCAGACCAACCTGTCGGACCTGCTGCCGTCGGCGACTCAGGACATGGACCTGCAGCAACCGGTAGCGCCGCCGGAACCCGCAAAACCGCAGCCCGCCCGTTCCACCAACGATGCACTGCAGGTGCATTTCGGTGGTACCGACATGGTCGGCAAGCTCGCCAATGCGCCCACCAGTGGACGGATAAAGACCTTCGCCATGATCCTGCTGGGCGGGCCGACCATCGTGTTCGGCCTGCTTCTGCTGGGCATGGTCTGGACCGAGCCGGGCAAGTCAGTGTTCGCGCTGGTCTACGGCACGGTCATCGCAGCGGTGTTGATCGGTATCTGGCCTTATCTGCTGTTCCGCAAACGCGAAAAGCCGGCGGCCTGACGCGGGCTGCCTGCGAGGATAGTGCCGGCCGCTGGCCGGCAACTCATGCATACGGCATCTGCCGGCCAGCGGTCGGCACTACCCATCCTGCGCCTTACCAACCGCCACCCAGTGCGCGATACAGCTCTACGCGTGCAATCGCGGTGGTCGCCTGGCTGTTGGCCAGCGCGGCCTGGTTGTCCAGCGCGATGCGCTGGGTGCTCAACACATCCAGCATGTCGACCACGCCGGCCTGGTACTGCCGACGTGCCGCACCCAGCGCCGTCTCGCTCTCATCCACCGCCACGTGCAGCTGCGCGGCACGCTGCTGTTCGGCGGCATAGCCGTCGATGGCATCGTCCACTTCATGCCAGGCCTGCAGCACGGTACGGCGGAACTGCAGCGCCGCCTGTTGCTGCTGAAGCCTGCTCAGCGCCAGGTTGGCCTTCAGGCGTCCGCCCAGGAAGATCGGCAGGCTGATCGACGGGCCGATACTGAAGCGATGCGCGTTCCAGCCATCCAGATCATCCAGCTGCCTGGCCTGGAAACCGGCATCACCATTCAAGGTGATGCGCGGCAGGAAGCTGGCCTTGGCCACGCCAATTCCCGCCGTGGCAGCATGCAGTGCAGCCTCGGCGCGGCGGACATCCGGGCGACGCTCGGCCAGTTCACTGGGCACGCCCACGGCCACGGCCGGCAACGCGGGCCAATCGCGGCGCGCGCTCCGCAGCTGCGCATCCAGCGCCTGCGGCGGCTGTGCCAGCAGGAACGCGAGTGCATTGCACAGCTGCGATTCACGGTGCCGCAGCGGTGCGATGCGAGCCTGCAGCGATGCCACCTGCGCCGCCGCACTGGAGACCTGCAACGTGCTGGCCACGCCCTGGCGCTGGCGCGCTTCGGTCAGCCGCTTGATGTCGTGGGCGATGCTGAGGTTGTCCTCGGTGATGGCCAGCAGCTGGCGCGTTGCGCGCAACTGCAGGTAATCACGCGCGGTCTCGGCCAGCAGCGCGATGCGCACCGCGTGTGCATCTTCCTCAGCCATCTGCACGCGTGCGTCGGCCGCTTCCACCTGACGGCGTACGCGTCCCCACAGATCCAGTTCCCAGCTCATGCCGATGCCGGCCTGGAACAGCCCATAGTCATCGCGACCGCCATTACCGGACGGATCGTTCAGGCCTACCTCGCTGTTGCGCGCGCGTACGCCACTGGCAGTGGCGCCGACGCTGGGCAGCCGGTCGGCCGCGGTGACGCCACGCGCGGCGCGGCTCTGCTGCACCCGGTTGGCGGCCAGCTGCAGGTCGAGATTGGCCTGTAGTACCTGCGTCGCCAGTTGCCCCAGCAGCGGATCATCGAAACCGGACCACCAGCTGGCGTCGTCATCCAGCGCAGCTGAAGCCACCGCTTGGCCCTGCCACTGCGTGGGCAGGTCGGCCTGCGGGCGCACGAAGTCCGGGCCCAGCGTGCAGGCGGTCAACGCCGTGCACAGTGCCGCTGCAGCCAGTCCACGCGGGAATACGCGGATCATGCGCCTTCCCCGCCCGTGCGGTGCCGCTCGCGCTGCGCGCTCTGCACCCGCTGCGGACGCTGCAGATCCACGCTGGCTTCCACCGACATGCCGGCACGCAGTTGGCCCAGCAATGCCTGCTCCGGCTCCAGCACGATCTTCACTGGAATGCGCTGCACCACCTTGGTGAAGTTGCCGGTCGCGTTTTCCGGCGCCACCGCGGCGAACGTCACCCCCGTGGCCGGGGCGATGCTGTCGATATGGCCACGCAGCCGCGTGCCGGGGAACACGTCCACCGTCAGTTCGACCTGCTGCCCCGGCTGCATGCGGGTCATCTGCGTTTCCTGGAAGTTGGCGACAACGAAGGCGCGCTGCAGCGGCACCACCGCGGCCACCGGCGTGCCCGGGGTCAGGTAGGCGCCGACGCGCACTGCGCGGCGTCCCACCACGCCATCAATCGGTGCACGCAGCTCGGTGTGCGAAAGATCCAGTTCGGCACGCGCCTGCGCGGCTTCGGCGCGCTGCACGGCCGCCTGTGCGGCCTGCACCCCGGCAGCGAGGATGTCGGTGCGCTGGCGTGCGGTCGACAACGCGGCCTGTCCCTGTTGCAGATGTGCACTGGCCACGGCCTGCTTCGACTGCGCCTGCTGCGCGTTCTGCACGGTACCGGCACCGTCGCGGGCCAGCTCGCGGTAACGCTGCTGGTCGGCGCTGGCCAGGGTCAGTTCGGCGCGGCTGACATCCACACTCGCCTGGGCGTGTTCGATCAGCGAGCCCTGCTGTGCCAGCGCCGCCTGCGCGTTGGCCAGCTGCGCGCGCGCATTGGCCAGGTCGGCGCGGGCGGCCAGCAACGCGACCTGGTAGTCGCGGTCATCGATGCGGGCCAGCACGTCACCGGCCTTCACCGCTTGGTTGTCCTGCACTTCCACCGCGCTGACGAAGCCAGCGATCTTCGGTGCGACCACGGTGTAGTCGGCGACCACATAGGCGTTGTTGGTGGTCTGGTGGCGGCCATCGCGCAGCAGCAGCCAGGCAGCACCGGCCAGAAGCAGTACGCCCAGGCCGAGGCCCGCGTTGAGATACGTTCGATTGATTGTCATGGGGGAGTTCCTGCGAAGGGATCAGGCCACGGCACGTGGCGGATGGATGCGGGTGGGCATCCAGGCAATGAGGGGAATGAAGGCCAGCGCGACCAACGCGACCAGCAGGTAGAGATCGGCCGAGGTCAACGCCTGCACCTGCGCATGCAGGCGCGCGCCAAGCTGCGGCCCTTCGGCCAGCCACGGCTGTTCGCCAAGCCGCTCGACCAGCACGGTGGAGTGGAAATGGCGGCGTCCCTGCGCGACCGCTTCCAGCACGCCGCTGGCCAGCACCGCAGCAAAGCCCTTGACCGTGTTGAACCACGCCGATGCGAAGGGGCCGTCCTGTGGCGCCAGGCCACCGGTGGCCAGCATCAGCAGCGGCAGTACCGCCATCGGCTGCGCAAACACCTGCAGCAGCTGTACCCACAGGAAATTGTCGCGTATCCAGCTGACGTCCAGATGCGCGCCCAGCCAGCAGGCCAGCGCCAGCAGGGCCAGGCCGGTGGCCTGCACCCAACGGCAATCGATCGCGCGGATGTTCAGCAATGCGGCGACCAACGGCAGCGCGATGACCTGCGGCAATGCCACCCACAGCAGCATCGGCGCAGTCTGCTGCGGCCGATAGCCCTGCACGCTGGCGAGGAAACCGGAAGGAATGGAGATCACCGCCAGCAGCACGAACAGCACGCCACCGAGGGTAATCAGCGAGTAGCTGAGGTTACGGTTGGCCAGCAGCTGCAGCTTGAAGAACGGCAGTGGATGGAACCACTCGTTGATGAAGAACAACACCAGCAGACCCGCACCACCGCCCAGCATCAGCGTGATCAACGACGAGTCGAACCAGTTCAAGCGCGGGCCCTGCACCAGGCCCAGTACCAGCAGCACCAGCGCCGGCAGGCCGAGCATCAGTCCGACGCCGTCGAACTGTGCGAAGCGTTCCAACCGCAGGGGATCCTGTGGCAGCCCCCAGCCGACCATCGCCATCGCCGCCAGGCAGTACGGCACGATCTGCCAGAACGCCCAGTGCCAGCCCACTTGTTCAACCCAGAACGCGGCAAGCGGGGTGCCCATGCTCGGCCCGAAGGTGGCGGTCAGTGCGTAGGCGGCCAGGCCGTACAGCTTGATGCCCGGCGGCAGGAAGCGCAGCGCCACGCTCATCAGCAGCGGCGGCAACGCGCCCCCACACAGGCCCTGCAATGCGCGCAGCAGCAGAAAGGTCTGCAGGTTGGGGGCGAGCGGGCACAGCACGCCCAGCACCATGAAGCCGCCGATCATCGCCAGCGCGAAGCGGCGCAGCGAGAAGGTGGCTGCGCACCACGGTGCGAATGCCATCGCGCTGACCGACATGGCGCTGTAAAGCGCCACGATCCAGCTGCCGTCATCGACGCTGAAACCCATCGCACCGCGGATGTCGGCCAGCGCGACCTTGGTGACGTTCTCGTTGAAACCCGACACCAGCACTGCCAGCAGCACACCGCACAGCCCAACCAGGATGCGCCGGTCGAAGCCGGGGGCAGCGACGGGCCGGGGAGCTGCCGGCGCCGCGGGCATGGCGGCCGGCGTGCTCACTGCCGGCTGCCGATCCGTGCAGTACACGGCATATATGGAGACATTGGATTGCGCTCAGTGAAACTTTCGGGAGCGCAGTCTAGAAAGGCCGTTGCCTGCGAAAAATGGCGTGCCCGGCATCGCAGGCGTGCGTCCGGCGCACGCCCGCGGGCAATCAGTGGTGGGCCGCCTCGACCGAATCGCACATGCCCTTGATCGCCCGCCGCAGCCACTGGTGGGCCGGGTCGTTGTCCATGCGTGGGTGCCAGGCCTGCACCAGCGCTACGGTCCGCACCGGCACCGGCAGCGGGAACATCCGCAGCGGCAGGCCCATGCGGGTGATGCGGTCGAGCATCACGCTTGGCATCTGCGGCAGCACCAGGTCCGAATCGGCGGCAGCAAAGATCGCGCCGTGGAAGGTAGGGATGACCACCGCCACCCGCCGTTGCAGGCCAAGCGCTGCCAGCTCTTCGTCGATCGGGCCATGCGCAAGCCCGCGCCGGGACACGGCGATGTGGTCGCACGCGGCGAAGCGCTCGACACTGATGTCGCCGTCGAACAACGGATGGTCCTCGCGTGCCGCGCCCAGCAGCGAGGTGGTGAACAGGTGCTGCACCTTGGTTTCCGGGCTGTGCTTGCCGGCCGTGCTGATATACAGGTCGATCCGCCCCTGCACCATCGCATCGTCATCGGTATCGCCTTCGGGCACGAAGCGCAGCATGCAGCGCGGTGCCTGCTGGCGGAAGACATCACGCAGGCGGCCGCCATAGCTGCCGATGAACACATCGTTGGCGCGCACGCTGAACGTTCGCTCCAGCTTGGCCATGTCGACCTCGCGGCCCGCATTGAACACGCGGTGTGCCTGCTCGATCACATCGCGCACCTGCTCACGCAGTTCCAGCGCGCGTGGCGTGGGGGCGAGCCCACGGCCGGCGCGCACCAGCACCGGATCACCCAGGGCTACCCGTACCCGGCCCAGGGTACGGCTCATCGCCGGCGCACTGAGATTCATCCGTCGCGCAGCGGCCGCCACGCTGCATTCGTCGATCAGCACATCCAGTGCCAGCAACAGGTTCAGGTCCGGCAAGGGCATGGCAGTCTCCCGCAAATGGGATGACTCTACTGCAATCCAGATCGGCCAGAATTGCGTTGTGCGCACGCATTGACTGCGGCGCACGGCATGGGTGCGCGCGACGACATCAGCGACCATCAGCGCCCTGCAAAGGAGCTTTCCATGTTCAACACCCTGCTGGTCGCGCTTGATGGCGGCCCCCAGCACGACCGCGTGCTGGACCTGGCCGCCGCCATGGCCGGCCCCCGCAGCCGCCTGCACCTGCTGTGCGTGCTTGACCCCGAATTCGCACTGGCCGCTGGTGCCACCGATGCCGACCGCCGTGAGTATCCCGCCGCCGCCAGGCAGCAGGCGCATGCCGAAGCGGTACTGGCCGACGCCCTGGCTGAGCTGCGCGAGCGCGGCGTGGACGCCATCGCACAGCTGCCTTCCGGCGATCCTGGCGAAGTGATCAGCGCGCAGGCGCGTCGCCTGCAATGCGACCTGATCGTCATCGGCCACCGCCATCTGTCACGCCTGCAGCGCCTGTTCGAGCCCTCGGTGGGGCAATGGACGATCGACCATGCGCCTTGCCCGGTGCTGGTGGAAACACGTGATCCGTAGGTATCGCCAGCATGGCAATGTACTGGCCTGCGGCGGCCTGACGCGGGCTGCCTGCCAGGGTAGTGCCGGCCGCTGGCCGACAACGCCTGCGCCTGCTGGATCCGACCGGGCGGTCGCGCCAGCCCCAATCAACCACGCACTTTCCTGCCGTGGCAGTCGCGCAGCCATGCTCAACAGTCCAGCGTGTCGTGCGCGCCCCCGTCGTCGTCCAGCACGTGTGCGTGCAGGATCACCTGGTTGCGGCCCGCACGCTTGGCCGCGTACAGGCCGGCATCGGCATCGGCCAGCAACTGTTCGGCGGTGGCCAGCGCCGGCGGATGCAGGTAACCCACGCCCACGCTGATGCTGACCCGGCCTTCCGGCAGCGGCAGCGCTTCCACCGCCTCGCGCAGGCGCTCGGCCAGCGCCAGCACACCCGACAGTGGGCTGCCGGGCACGATCACCGCGAATTCCTCACCGCCATAGCGCGCCACGCTGTCGGCCGCGCGCCCGGCGGTGGCCTGCAGCACCGCGGCCACCGCCTGCAGGCAGCGGTCGCCGGCAGGATGACCGTGCTCGTCGTTGAATGCCTTGAAATGGTCGATGTCCACCAGCAGCAATGCCAGTTCACTGCCGCTGCGACGCGCCCGGTTCCATTCGGCCAGCAGCAGCGTATCGAACTGACGGCGATTGGCTACGCCGGTCAGGCCATCCTGTCGTGCCAGCTGATCCAGGCCTGCCTGCCGCTCCAGCAGGTCGAGCTGCAGCAACGTGCTGCGCAGGCTGAAGCCCAGCGTTGCCACCACGAACCCGGTCAGCGCCAACGGCCGCGCGTGGTCCACCACCAGGGTACCGACCACCAGCAGCAACAAGGGCAGGATGATCGGTCCACCGGCCTGCACCAATCGCAGCAGGCGGGGATGCAGCACGAAGCCCGGTGCAGGTGCCTGGCGCAGGGCCATCAGCGCCATCAGCAGGAACGGCAGGTCGATCAGCAGATCGTTGTAGGCGCCGAACGACTGCTCGGCGGTGTAGTGATTGATGTAGAAAGCAACCAGCAGATAGGACAGCGCATACAGCGCCAGCGCGCGGTAGAAACTGCGCCGTTCAGGCGCATCGCCGGCGACCCAGCGCACCACCGCGAAACAGGCGATGCACAGGTTCTGGATGTCGAACATGCGCTGCATGTGCGCCATCGCCTGGTCGTCGATATCGATGCGGTCGGCGAAGGACTGGGTATGCACGAAGAACAATACACCCAGCAGGGCGGCCATCACGCCGTCGATCAGGCTGATGGTCCAGCGTTCGCGACGGGCGCGGGCCAGGATGAACACCAGCGGCACACCGTACAGCACATACAGCAGCAGGCTGGCGCGTGGGGTGATGTCGGCCCGTCCGGCGCCCAGTGCGTCTGCCATGTTGAAGGCCATGCCACCGGCCCAGAGCAGCAGCGCCACTGCAGTGGCACGCCAGCCCAGCGCAGCACGGTCGCGCTGGCCACGCCACAGGCAGGCCGCAGCCGCCAGCAGGGGTGCCACGGTCAGGAACACGAACGACCCCTCACCGGCCGCACCCGGCCAGAACGCCACGACCAGACCGTGGCAGACCACGAACAGCAGCGCCAGCGCAACCGGCATGCATCCCCCATCGGCAAGGCCGTATGGCCGCACGATAGCGCGCGGCGCCGCCACGGTGGCGTGATCCACTTTGGAAAATCCGCGACGGTGGCAGCCGTCTCGTGGGACGGTTGCCCAGCGACGCTCGCGGGCCAGCCGGGAAGCCGCTGGGCAGCCGCGATCTGTAAAATGCGCAGATTCCTCCCCATTCTGGCCAGCGCGTCCGCGCCGGCCGCCCCAGAGATCCCGTGAAAACCCCTGAAGGACTGCGCGCCCTGATCGACGACGGCGTGATCGATGAAGTGCTACGCCCGCTCAAGAGCGGCAAGGAAGCGGCCGTGTACGTGGTACGCAGCGGCAACGAGGTGCGCTGCGCGAAGGTCTACAAGGACATGGCCCAGCGCAGCTTCCAGCAGCGCGTGCAGTACCAGGAAGGTCGCAAGGTGCGCGGCAGCCGCGAGGCGCGTGCGGTGGGCAAGGCCAGCAAATACGGCCGCAAGCAGCAGGAAACGGCATGGAAGAACACCGAGGTGGACGCGCTGTACCAGCTGCGCGATGCCGGCGTGCGCGTGCCCGAGCCGTACGGTTACTACCACGGCGTGCTGGTGATGGAGCTGGTCACCGATGCCGACGGTTTCTCCGCCGCGCGCCTGGGCGAGGTGGAGCTGGAGCCCGAGCAGGCCCGCCAGTTCCACCAGACCCTGGTCCGCCAGGTGGTGCGCATGCTGTGCTGCGGCCTGATCCATGGCGATCTCTCGCCTTACAACGTGCTGGTCGGTCCCGATGGCCCGGTGGTGATCGATTTCCCTCAGGTGGTCAGTGCGGGCGGCAACAACGCCGCGCGCAGCATGCTGCTGCGGGATGTCAACAACCTCACCGCCTACCTGGGCCGTTTCGCGCCCGAACTGCTGGACAGCTGGTATGGCGAGGAAATGTGGGCGCTGTTCGAGGCGGGCAGCCTGCTGCCGGACAGTGAGCTCACCGGCACCTTCGTGCACGATGAATCCACCGTCGACCTGGACAGCGTGCGCCACGCCATCAACGATGCGCGCGAACAAGCCTTGATCCGCCAGCAGGGCCGTGAAGCGGCGGAAGAAGAAGACGACGTGTAAGCGCCACGCCATGCGTGGCGGCTGGCCGCCGTAGCGTCGAGCTTGCTCGACTGTTCTCAAGGCAATGCCGGCCAGCGGCCGGCACTACCGTCAGGGTCAGGCGTGCAGCGCCCGGGCGTGGTGGGCGATGTGCTCGCCGATGAAGCTGGCGATGAAGTAGTAGCTGTGGTCGTAGCCGGGCTGCAGGCGCAAGCTCAGCGGATGGCCGACGGCCTCGCAGGCCTGCTGCAAGCGCTGCGGCTGCAGCTGGGTCTGCAGGAACTCATCCCCCTCGCCTTGGTCGACCAGCAGCGGCAGGCGCTCACCGGCATTGGCCACAAGCTGGCATGCATCCCACTGCGCCCAGTCGGCCGGGTTGTCACCGAGGTAGGCGGTGAACGCCTTCTGTCCCCAGGGCACCTGGCTGGGCGCCACGATCGGCGAGAACGCCGACACGCTGCGGTAACGCCCCGGGTTGCGCAGCGCAATCACCAGTGCGCCGTGGCCGCCCATCGAATGACCGCTGATCGCGCGCGCGCCGGTAGTCGGGAAGTTCGCTTCGATCAGTGCCGGCAGTTCCTGCGCGACGTAGTCGTGCATGCGGTAGTGCTTCGCCCACGGCTGCTGTGTGGCGTTGAGATAGAAGCCCGCACCCTTGCCCAGGTCATAGCCGTCGGCGTCGGCCACGTCATCGCCGCGCGGGCTGGTGTCCGGGGCGACGATGATCACGCCGTGCTCGGCCGCATAGCGCTGTGCACCGGCCTTGGTGATGAAGTTCTGCTCGGTGCAGGTCAGCCCGCTCAGCCAGTACAGCACCGGCAGCTTCCGCGTTTCCGCCTGCGGCGGCAGGTACACGGCGAACTGCATGTCGCAGCCCAGCGTGGTCGAATGATGGCGGTAGACATCCTGCCAACCGCCGGCACAGGCACGGTGTTCGATACGTTCCATGAAGTTTCCTCCCGAGGGACGGCAGGCAAGCGCCTACCGCCCGGCGCGGCTCAGTAGTGGACGACCGAACGGATCGACTTGCCTTCATGCATCAGGTCGAAGGCTTCGTTGATCTTGTCCAGGTCCATGGTGTGGGTGACGAACGGGGCCAGCTCGATATCGCCCTTCATCGCGTCTTCGACCATGCCCGGCAGCTGGCTGCGGCCCTTCACGCCACCAAACGCGGTGCCCATCCACTTGCGGCCGGTGACCAGCTGGAACGGGCGGGTGGAGATTTCCTGACCGGCACCGGCCACGCCGATCACCACGCTCTGGCCCCAGCCACGGTGCGCGCATTCCAACGCCGCACGCATCACGTTGACGTTGCCGATGCACTCGAAGCTGTGGTCCACGCCCCAGGTGGTCATCTCCACGATCACCTGCTGGATGGGCTTGTCGAAGTCCTTCGGGTTGATGCAGTCGGTGGCGCCGAATTCGCGGGCCAGCTCGAACTTGGACGGGTTGGTGTCCACCGCGATGATGCGCCCGGCCTTGGCCTGGCGCGCACCCTGGATGACCGCAAGGCCGATGCCGCCCAGGCCGAACACGGCCACGCTATCGCCTTCCTGCACCTTGGCGGTGTTGTGCACCGCGCCGATGCCGGTGGTCACGCCGCAGCCGAGCAGGCAGACATGCTCCGGGTTCGCTTCCGGGTTGATCTTCGCCAGCGACACCTCGGCAACGACGGTGTATTCGCTGAAGGTCGAGCAGCCCATGTAGTGGTAGATCGGCTCGCCGTTGTAGCTGAAGCGACTGGTGCCATCGGGCATCACGCCCTTGCCCTGGGTGGCACGCACCGACACGCACAGATTGGTCTTGCCGCTCTTGCAGAACAGGCATTCACCACATTCGGCGGTGTACAGCGGAATCACGTGGTCGCCCGGCTTGACGCTGGTCACGCCCTCGCCCACCTCCACCACGATGCCGGCGCCTTCATGGCCCAGCACCACCGCGAACAGACACCGGTGTGGGTGATCTTGACCAGCACTTCGCCCGCCTTCGGCGGGGCGACGTCGATCTCGACGATCTGCAGCGGCTGGCCGGGACCAAAGGCGACGGCGGCACGGGATTTCATGATGGCACTCTCCAGAAAGGGCTTGCGGAAAACAGGATGCGCGGCGCTGTGTCGCGCCGTCGTTCATTTCAGGTACGAGCGGATCAACGCGCTCATGTCGCGCACGCGTTCGGCGCGTTGTTCATCGGAGGCGGCGGGCTGGCCGAACTCCTCGCGCAGGTGCGCTTCCATCACTTCGGACATCAGGCCGTTGACCGCGCCACGGATGGCGGCGATCTGCTGCAGCACCGGCCCGCAGTCGGCGCCGGCTTCCAGCGCGCGGTCCAGCGCATCGCACTGGCCGCGGATGCGGCGCACGCGGGCCAGGACCTTCTTTTTCTCTTCGGGAGAGTGCGGCATGGTGGACCGGCCTCGAAACTATACTGGGGGATAGTATACAGAAGCCGGTCCGGAGCTCAATCAAAGGCCCCCTCTGCGGCCAGCCGGGTCAGCTCTTCCACCACGTAACGCACCTTCGGCCGCAGATGCCGCGTCTGCGGCCACAGCGCGTGGATGTCCACATGGTGCTGCGTGCAGTGGTCCAGTACCGACTGCAACGCACCGGATTCCAGGTGATGGCGCACCAGTGACATCGGCATCTGGCAGATCCCCAACCCGGCGATGGCCCCCTCGATCACCGCATCGCCATCGTTGAGCTGATGGGTGGCACTGGGGATGAAGCTGCCGTTGGTGCCCTCGCTGCCGATCCGCCACGCCACCGACTGGCCATGACGGAAGCCGACCACGCTGCGATGGTCGCGCAGTTCGTCCAGCGTCTGCGGCACACCATAGGCCTGCAGGTATGCCGGCGACGCGCAGGTCACCAGGCGCTGGCTGGCCAGCTTGCGCGCGACCAGGTGCTCGGCGTGATGCAGGCCGCCAAAGCGGATCAGCAGGTCGATGCCTTCTTCCACCGGGTCAACGAAGTGATCGGTGAAGGTCATCGTCAACTGCAGGTCCGGGTGTTCATTGCACATGCGCAGCAGCACCGGCAGCACCACCAGCCGCCCGAATGAAGACGGCATGTCGATGCGCAGGCGGCCGCTCGGCAGATGCGCAGCCGAGCCCAGGCAGGCTTCGGCCGCCGCGATTTCATCCAGGGCCGCGGCGCAGGAGGCGTAGTACGCCTCGCCGTCGGTGGTCAGCGCGATGCGCCGGGTGGTGCGATGGAACAAGCGCACGCCCAGCCGCGCTTCCAGCCGGGCGATAGCCTTGCCGACCGCCGAGCGGGAGATGCCCAGCGCGTCGGCGGCCTCGGTGAAGGTGGCCGAGCGCGCCGTGGTGACGAAGGTCACCAGGCCATTTAAGGATTCAACAGGCAGCATCGGCAGGCTCGCTTATTGGGGACAGATTGTCCCGCTTAACGGGAAATCTACCGCCTTTATGCGCCTGCATGTCAACTCCATCATGGTGCTGTCGCGCCGTTGGCGCCCTCCCCCGCTCCGAGATGACTGACATGACCGCCGCCCTGTTCCGCCCCTTCGACCTCGCCGGACTGCTCTTGCACAACCGCATTGCCATGGCGCCGATGACCCGCGCCCGCAACCCCGGCGCCGTCGCCAATGCACTCACCGCCCAGTATTACCGGCAGCGCGCCAGTGCCGGCCTGATCATCAGTGAAGGCACCCCGGTCTCACCGCAGGGCCAGGGCTACATCGACGTGCCGGGCATCTGGTCGGCCGAGCAGGTGGCCGGTTGGACGCTTGTCACCGACGCCGTACACGCTGCGCAGGGCGCGATCTTCGCGCAGCTGTGGCACGTCGGGCGCATGTCACACGCCTCGCTGCAGCCCGACGGCGGCCAGCCGGTGAGCGCCGGCACGCGGCCGGTGGCGAGCGATCCGAAGAACACCTCGTTCGTGTACCTGGACGACGGCAGCCGTGGCCATGCCGATCCGACGCCGCCGCGTGCACTCAGCACGGAAGAAGTGCCGGGCATCGTCGCCGACTTCTTGCAGGGTGCCGACAACGCGATCGCCGCCGGCTTCGATGGCATCGAACTGCATGCGGCAAACGGCTATCTGTTCGAGCAGTTCCTCAACCCGGTCACCAATGACCGGCAGGACGTGTACGGCGGTTCGCTGCGCAACCGCGCGCGGCTGATCCTGGACACCGTGGATGCGATGGCCGCGCGCATCGGCGCGCACCGCATCGGCGTGCGCCTTGCGCCGAACAGCCAGGTCTTCGACATGCCCGCCTATGCAGAAAACGAAGCCAGCTATCTGTACCTGGCCGAGGAACTGGGCAAGCGCGGACTGGCCTATGTGCATCTGAACGATAACCACCTGCACGGCGCACCGGCTATCGGCGAAGCCTTCCTCAAGGCCTTCAAGCAGGCCTACGGCGGCACGGTGATCCTGGCCGGCGGCATGACGCGCGACCGCGCCCTGCGGCTGGTCGAGGAAGGCACCATCGATCTGGCCGCCTTCGGCCAACCGTTCATCGCCAACCCGGATCTGGTCGAGCGCCTGCAGCGCGATGTGCCACTGGCCGTACCCGATCGCAACACCTATTACGGCGGCGGCAGCGAGGGCTATCTCGACTACCCGCTGGCACAGTAGATCCACGTCACGCGTGGATGCGTTGCAGCGGCAGCCGCCGCTGTGCCGCGCCTTGATCCTGCCGGGCCACGAGCGCATCGTGGCCTGGCCCGACCTCGGTCCTGCCCCATGAACGCCTCCGCCGCCTCCTTCATCGTCAACCTCGACGTCCCTGACATCACCGCCGCCGAAGCCTTCTACACCCGGGCCTTCGGCCTGCACAGCGGCCGTCGCCTCGGCCCCGGTGCGCTGGAACTGCTCGGTGGCCCCACGCCGCTGTACCTGCTGCAGAACGACGCCGGCAGCGCAGCGACCGATGACGGCGATGTGCGCGATTACGAGCGCCATTGGACGCCGGTGCATCTGGACTGGGTGGTCGCTGACATCGATGCTGCGCTTGCCCGTGCGATCGCGGCCGGCGCCATCCTTGAACAGGCCGTGCGCGAACGCCGCTGGGGAAAGATCGCCGTGCTCGCCGATCCCTTCGGCCATGGCTTCTGCCTGATCCAGTTCAGCGATGCAGGCTATGACGCGCTGGTCGAATGAATTGGTCACTGCGTAGCGTGCGCCAATCCACGCATGGCGTGGATCTACTGATGCGGGTGATCGCGATTCACTCGCGCAGCATGTCCACGAACGCACGCAGCGCACCGGGCATCTGCCGCTGTTTCGGGTAGTACAGCGCAAACCCGGCGAACGGTTCGCTCCAGTCTTCCAGCACCGCCACCAGTCGGCCGTCGTCCAGATACGGTCGCGCGGTGTCTTCCAGCACATAGGCCAGGCCGATGCCATCGAGCACCGCGCCAACCACGGTGCCCTGCTCGCACAACGTCAGCCGACCCGGTACGTCGATCTCCAGTGTCTGGCCCTCGCGCTCGAACTGCCACTTGTACAGATGGCCGCTGGCGAAGCGGAAGCGCACGCACTCATGCGCGGCCAGGTCGCGCGGATGCTGCGGTGCCGGCCGGCGCCGAAGGTACTCCGGTGAACCGACGATCAACCCGCGCAACGGCGGCCCCATCGGCACCGCCACCATGTCCTCGGGCACGAACTCGTGCAGGCGCACGCCAGCGTCGTAGCCCTCGGCAACGATATCGACCAGGCCATCGTTCTCGGTCAGCTCCACCCGTACGTCCGGATGCGCGTGCAGGAACCGCGCCAGTCGCGGCCCCAACTGGGTCGCCACCGCCGCCCGCGTCGCATTGATCCGCAGCAGGCCGGCCGGCACCGCGCGGAAGTGGTTCATTTCCTCCAGCGCGTCATGCACCTGCCCCAGCGCCGGCTGCAGGCGCTCCAGCAGGCGCTGCCCGGCCTCGGTCAGGGCCACGCTGCGGGTGGTACGGTGGAACAGGCCCACCCCCAGCCGTTCCTCCAGCGCGCGGATCGCATAGCTCACGGCCGAGGTCGACAGGGCCAGTTCGGCACCGGCGCGGCGGAAACTGCGGTGGCGGGCGACCGCAGCGAAGGCGGCCAGGTGGGTCAGGTTGTCAGTGGCCATGATTGTGCAGTCTGCCTTGATGAATCATGCCGATATATACGCTTCTTACCCTGAGGTACGGAGCGTATTGTAAAACGCCTTTCGACAAACCCTGCCAAGGATCCCCCATGTCCCTCGCCCGTGGTTACGCCGCCCACACCCATACCGACCCGCTGGTACCCTTCGAATTCGAGCGCCGCGCCGTCGGCCCCAACGATGTGCGCATCGAGATCCTGTACAGCGGCATCTGTCATTCCGACCTGCACCAGGCCCGCGACGACTGGGGTGGCTCGATCTACCCGATGGTGCCGGGCCACGAGATCATCGGCCGGGTCACCGAAGTCGGCAGCGAGGTCACCCGCTTCAAGGTCGGCGACCACGCCGGTGTCGGCTGCATGGTCGACTCCTGCCGCCATTGCGATGCCTGCCAGCACGACCTGGAGCAGTACTGCGCCGAAGGTGCGACCTGGACCTACAATGGCCGCGAGCGTGAAAGCGGCGCACCGACCTACGGCGGCTATTCCGACCACGTGGTGGTCGAGCAGCGCTTCGTGGTCAAGGTCTCCGAAACGCTGGACCTGAAGGCAGCCGCGCCGCTGCTGTGCGCCGGCATCACCACCTGGTCGCCGCTGCGCCACTGGAAGGTCGGCCCGGGCCAGAAGGTCGGCGTGATCGGTCTGGGTGGCCTCGGCCACATGGGCGTGAAGTTCGCCAAGGCGCTCGGCGCACACGTGGTGATGATCACCACCACCCCGGAAAAGGGTGCCGACGCCAAGCGCCTGGGCGCTGACGAAGTGCTGGTTTCGCGCGATGCCGACCAGATGAAGGCGCATGCCGGCAGCTTCGACTTCCTGCTCAACACCATCCCGGTCAGCCATGACACCAACCCGTACATGGGCCTGCTCAAGCGCGAAGCGACCATGTGCCTGGTCGGTGTGCTGACCGAACTGGACCCGCCGTTGACCGGTGGCAGCGTGATCTTCGGTCGCAGGAACCTGACCGGCTCGGCGATCGGCGGCATGGCCGAAACCCAGGAGATGATGGACTTCTGCGCCGAGCACGGCATCGTCAGCGACGTGGAGATGATCGACATCAAGAACGTCAACGAAGCCTGGGAGCGCATGGCCAAGAACGATGTGCGCTACCGCTTCGTGATCGACATGGCGACGATCAAGAACGCGGCCTGATCCAAGGCGGTTGTGAAAACGAAAAACCCCGGCAATGCCGGGGTTTTTTGGTAGCGCCGGCCGCTGGCCGGCAACCCCGTACATCTGCCGGCCAGCGGCCGGCACTACCGCAAAGTGGTCAGTAAGCGAACTCGCGGAACACCGGATCCACGTCACCGTGCCAGCGCCCATGGAACAGCGCCAGCTTGCGCTCGGCCGGGGTCAGGCCGGACTCGACGATTTCCTGCAGCACGTCCAGGAACTTGCTTTCATCCTGGCCATCGGCATTGCGCGCCGCACGGCGCTTGAGCCCGTCCACCGAAATCTTCACCGCCTCGCGGGCGAGGTCGCGCACGGTGCCACCGCGGAACGGCAGGCCCATCGCGTGCTTGGGCACCCCATCACGCAGCGCATGGCGCTCGGCCAGGCTGAAGTCACGCACCAGGTCCCAAGCCGCGTCCAGTGCGGTGTCGTCGTACAGCAGGCCCACCCAGAAGGCCGGCAGCGCACACAGGCGGCTCCATGGGCCACCATCGGCACCGCGCATTTCCAGGTACTTCTTCAGCCGCACTTCCGGGAACGCGGTCGTGGTGTGGTCCGACCAGTCGCGCAGCGTCGGCAGCTGGCCCGGCAGCACCGGCAGCTTGCCCTGCATGAAGTCGCGGAAGCTCTGCCCGCTTGCATCGTGGTAGATGCCATCGCGGTAGGAGAAATACATCGGCACGTCGAGCAGGTAGTCGACATAGCGCTCGTAACCGAAGCCGTCCTCGAACACGAAGTCGAGCATGCCGGTACGGTCGGCATCGGTATCGGTCCAGATGTGCGAGCGGTAGCTGAGGTAGCCGTTCGGCTTGCCTTCGGTGAACGGCGAGTCGGCGAACAGTGCGGTGGCGATCGGCTGCAGCGCCAACGACACGCGGAACTTCTTCACCATGTCCGCTTCACTGGCGTAATCCAGGTTCACCTGCACGGTGCAGGTGCGGGTCATCATGTCCAGGCCGAGCGAACCGACCTTGGGCATGTACGAGCGCATGATCTTGTAGCGGCCCTTGGGCATCCACGGCATTTCATCGCGCGTCCACTTCGGCTGGAAGCCCATGCCGAGGAAACCCAGCTGCAGTTCGCCGGCCACCTGCGCCACTTCATTGAGGTGGGTGCCGGTTTCCACGCAGGTCTGATGGATGGTTTCCAGCGCCGCACCGGACAGCTCCAGCTGGCCCGCCGGCTCCAGGGTCACCGAGGCGCCATCACGCAGCAGGGCGATGGTGTTGCCGTTTTCCTGCACCGGCGTCCAGCCGAAGCGGACCAGGCCGTTGAGCAGTGCCTCGATGCCGCGCTCTCCATCGAACGTCGGCGGGCGCAGGTCATCCAGGCGGAACCCGAACTTCTCGTGCTCGGTACCGATGCGCCACTGCGAACGGGGCTTCTCGCCGGAGGCGATCTCCGCCACCAGTTGCGAGCGGTCGGTAATGGGCGTATCGGCGACGTGGCTGGGGCTCGACAAGGGGGTGGCTCGCTGGACGGTGGCAGGGGATGTGGGGCTGGGAGCCTTGCATCGCAAGGGCGCACTATAGCGTGGCGGCTCGTTACGTCATGCGACGGTGACGGGTTTCAGCATCCTACCGACACCCTCTTGACCCTCGTACACTCAGGGCCATGAGCCGCCATTCACGACATCCCGAGCTGCACCGTGCCGATCGCGTCGGCTGGCTGCGGGCCGCCGTACTGGGCGCCAACGATGGCATTGTCTCGGTCGCCGGCCTGGTGGTCGGCGTGGCCGCCAGCGGCGCCTCGGCCAGCACGATCCTGGCCACCGGCGTGGCCGGCACCGTGGCCGGCGCGATGTCGATGGCCGCCGGCGAGTATGTGTCGGTGCAGACCCAGGCCGATACCGAAAATGCCGATCTGGCGATGGAGAAGCGCGAGCTGCACGAAGACCCGCACAGCGAACTGGACGAACTGACCGCGATCTACCGCCATCGCGGGCTGGAGCCGGCGTTGGCGCGCCAGGTTGCCGAACAGCTGACCGCCCACGATGCGCTGGGCGCCCATGCGCGCGACGAACTGGGCATCACCGAGGAACTGCGCGCGCGGCCGTTGCAGGCCGCATTGGCGTCGGCCGCCGCCTTCACCTGTGGCGCCGCGCTGCCGGTGCTGACCGCACTGCTGACGCCGGTACAGAACGTCGCCACGGCCACCACGGTCAGCACGCTGGCCGGCCTGTGCCTGACCGGCGCGATGGCGGCACGCGCCGGCGGCGCATCACCCACGCGCGGCGCCCTGCGCGTGATGTTCTGGGGTGCACTGGCGATGGCCGCCGCGGCCGCGGTCGGTCGCCTGCTGGGCGCGCACGTCATATGACCGGCATGCCCCCCACCGCCATGGCACTACTGGCGGAGATGGCCAGCCTGGCCGGCTGCCAACGCGCTGAGGGCTATGCCTGCATCACCGCCCGCCGCGAACACGGCGCCAGTTCGGTGGAGATTCCTCAGCCACAGTTCGCCATCCTGCTGGAAGGACGCAAGCAGGTACGTACCGTCCACCAGTCGCTGACCTTCGTGCCCGGCGACATCCTGCTGATCACCCAGCGTTGCCGCATCGACGTGGTCAACACACCGGACCCGCAGACCGGACGCTACCTCAGCGCGATCGTGCCGCTGTGCACGGAAGTCCTGGCGGCGGCGCGCACGCTGTGGAGCGAGGCCTTGCCAACGGCCGGAGCGGCGCTGGCCCGGCAGACGCTGGGCGATCACGCCACGGTACTGCGCAGCTGGCGGCAGTCGTTGCAGGACGGCCACTACAGCGAAGCGCGGTTGGCGCTGGCCACGCTGGTGCTGGCGTGGTGCCGGCAGGGCCACGGCAACCTGCTGTTGCCGCATGCACCGACACTGGGCGAGCAGATCCGCGACCGCATCGCCGCCGAACCGGCCCGCGACTGGCAATCGCGCGACGTTGAAGCGCACTTCGCGCTGAGCGGTGCGACCCTGCGGCGGCGGTTGGCCGCTGAAGCCACCAGCCTGCGCCAGCTGCTGACCGAAGCGCGCCTGGCCCATGGCATGCAGCTGCTGTACACCACCGATCTGCCGTTGAAGACCGTGGCAGCACGCGCGGGGTATCGTTCCCCAGCGAGTTTCAGCAAGCGCTTCGCCGAGCAGTACGGGCTGGCTCCCACAGATATTTGAGGGTTCTTCAGCAGGGCTGCGCCCTGCACCCGCAGAGGCGACGGCGACGGCGACGGCAACAGCAACAGCAACAGCAACAGCAACAGCGTGCATTCCGTGGGATGGCGGGGCGGTGTCGGATTGCGGGGACGCCGTAAACCCATCCATGGGGGCTTGGCCGCGGCATCCATGACGCGGACACCCCGCAATCCGACACCGCCCCACCTCTGACAGATTCCGGTGGCCAGTAGATCCACGCCATGCGTGGATGATTTCCTCCAATTTCATTCGATTCATTTCGATGATTCCGAATTGAATTCGAAGAGCATCCACGCATGGCGTGGATCTACGTGTCGACCAAGGTCGACACCCACCAAAAGCAGGTCATGCCATTCCAACAGATCGCAGAAACCTGTCGAAGGCGGGGTGGGTCCGGTTGCGGGGGTGTCCGCGGCATGGATGCCGCGGCCAAGCCCCCAAGGACGGGTTCACGGCGTCCCCCGCAACCGGACCCACCCCGCCATCCCACCGAATGCCGCTGTTGCTGTTGCTGTTGCTGTTGCCGTCGCCTCTGCGGGTGCAGGGCGCAGCCCTGCCGATACCCCCATTGAGCATTCCGCGCAGTGCTTTGAGCGCCGCACGCACGCGCAACACGGCACGCTGTGCGCAACGGGCCTGCCCATCACTCACCGAGAAGAACCGCCATGACCCTGCGTCATCTGCCATTGCACGCCGCCCTGCTGCTGGCCCTGTCCTCCCTGCCATTGGCCGCGCTGGCCGAGGCCACCTCGCCCGCCCCCACCCAGCAGGTGCCGGGCGTGCAACACCAGCGCATCGGTGCGCTGCAGGTCACGGCCCTGTTCGACGGCGTGGTTGCGCTCGGCCGGCAGGAAGTGGTCGACGTGCCGCCAACGCTGGTCAGCCGCCTGCTCGAAGGCCGCTATGTGCCCGAAGACAAGAAGGGCCTGCAGACCGCGATCAACGCCTTCCTGGTGCGCCAGGGCAAGCACCTGACCCTGGTCGATGCCGGCACCGCGCAGTGCTTCGGCCCTGACCAGGGCCAGGTGCTGGGCAACCTGCGTGCGGCCGGCGTAGACCCGGCCGAGATCGATGAGGTGCTGCTGACCCATGCCCATCCCGATCATCTGTGCGGGATCCTCGATGCACAGGGCAAGCCGGCCTATCCGAATGCGACGGTGTGGCTGTCCAAGGCCGATGCCCGCTACTGGCTCGACCCGGCCAGCGAAGCCACGGCACCGCAGGGCGTGCGCTTTGCCTTCGCGCTGGCACGCAACGCGATCGCGCCGTACCAGGCCGCCGGTCGCCTGCACACCTTCCAGCCCGGCGATGCCCTGCCGGGCCACGCGGTGGCGATGGATACCCACGGCCACACGCCGGGGCATGTGTCCTACCGCTTCGACAGCCAGGGCCAGTCACTGCTGGTGTGGGGCGATGTGCTGCATTTCCATGCGGTGCAGTTCGCACACCCGGAAGCGGCATTCGAGGCGGATTCGGATCGCAAGGCGGCTACGGCCAGCCGTCGAAGCCTGTTGCAGGAAGCCACCGCCAAGGGCTAGTGGGTTGCCGGCGCGCATCTGCCCTTCCCCGGGCTGGGGCACGTGCGCAGCGAAGGCAAGGCCTATGCGTGGGTACCGGCGGAGTTCTCGCCGTTGCCGAAGGAATGAGTGAGCGAGGTTGCCGGCCAGCGGCCGGCACTACCTGACAACGCCCGGCTGCGAGCCGGGCGGCGGGGCTTATTCCAGCCCCAGCCAGCCGCCGATGATGCCGCGGGCTTCATCCACGCCGGTACGGGCCGAGCCGGAGAACACCTGCACACTCACCGTATCGCCGAACGACGAATGCAGTTCCTTGCGTACCTTCTGCAGGGTCTGCATCTGCTGGCTGCGGCTGAGCTTGTCGGCCTTGGTCAGCAGCGCATGCGCCGGCAGGCCACGCTGCACGGCGTAGGCCAGCATCTGCCGGTCGTAGTCCTTCAGCGGATGGCGGATATCCATCACCACCACCAGGCCCTTCAAGGCCTCGCGGGTGCGGAAGTAGCGGTCGATGAAGGCCTGCCAGTGCGCCTGCAGGTCCAGCGGCACCTTGGCGTAGCCGTAACCGGGCAGATCGACCAAGTGGGCGTCCGGGGTGACCTGGAAGAACACCAGCTGCTGGGTCCGGCCAGGGGTCTTGGAGACCCGGGCCAGGCTGTTCTGGCGGGTCAGCGCATTGAGCGCGCTGGACTTGCCGGCGTTGGAGCGACCTGCAAAGGCCACTTCAGAACCTTCATCGGGCGGCAGCTGCCCCATGTTGTGGGCAGAGAGGTGGTATTGGGCGCGTTCGATGAGCAATGACATGCGCATAGGATCGCATGTTGCGGCGCCGCGCGCCCGGCCCGGGGCCTTCCATCGGGAAAATGCTGCACTGCTGCGTTGACCGTGCAAGGAAACGGCGTTGATAATCCGGGCGATGCCGGCCGCCGCCGCCCGGCCGGTCCATACGGAGCTTCAGCATGCGCCACGCTCGCGTTCTTGCCGTATCCGCCCTTGCTACTGCCGTTGTCGCCGCTGCTGCCTTTGCGCAGACCACGCTGACCCCGCTGCCCGACAACGGCCCGATCAAGACCGCCTCGCTCGAGGTGGATTTCAGCAAGACCACCTGGGGCGACGCCAAGGCCGGCCAGACCAAGGCCACCGCGTGTGCCGCCTGCCATGGTGCCGATGGCAATTCCACGGTGGAGATGTATCCCAGCATCGCCGGCCAGAGCGAGCGCTACGTCGCCCAGCAGATGGCCCTGATCGCCAATGGCCAGCGCAGTTCCGGCGCCGCCGTGGCGATGGTGCCCTTCGTGCAGAACCTCACCCCGCAGGACATGCGCGATATCGGCGCGTTCTTCGCCACGCAGAAGGCCAACGCCGGCATCGCCGACGACACGCCGGTGGCCGAGGGCCCATACAAGGGCATGAAGTTCTACCAGATCGGCCAGCAGCTTTACCGCGGCGGCGATGCCCAGCGCGGGCTGCCGGCCTGCATGGCCTGTCACGGCCCCAGCGGCGCCGGCAACCCCGGCCCGGCCTACCCGCACATCGGCGGCCAGCACGCCAGCTATGTCGCCCGGCGCCTGCAGGAGTACCAGGCTGGGCAGACCAACGAGACCGACAAGGCGCACTTCCAGATCATGGCCACGGTGGCGCAGAAGCTGACCGAGCAGGAGGTGCAGGCCCTTTCCAGCTACCTGCAGGGCCTGCACAACAAGGCCGACGATCTCGCCGCCGAAGGCGCTTCGACGCGACCGGCTGCCGCCCCCTGACCGCCACTGGTCGGCGCCGGTCGCCACGACGGCCCGTCGCTGCGGTATGTTTCCTTCACGCCGGCGGCTGCGCCGGCGTTGTCATTTTCAACGGAGATGCGTGTCGATGAGGTTGATTCCCCGCCTTCTGCTGTCCCTGCTGGTGCTGCTGCCGTTGGCGGCCTGCGCCGCCACCCCCGCCAACGCCCCGCTGGTCGAAGGCAAAGACTACGAGCGCATCGCCCAGCCTGGCCCGTTCCAGCCGCTGGCCGGCAAGATCGAGGTGGTCGAGGTGTTCGGCTACACCTGCCCGCACTGCGCCCATTTCGAACCGCAGCTGGCCGCCTGGGCCGCCAAGCTGCCGGCCGACGTGCGCTTCACCCCGGTCCCGGCCGCCTTCGGCGGTGCCTGGGATGCCTGGGCACTGGCCTACTACGCCGCCGACGAAGTGGGCGTGGCCAAGCGCAGCCACGCCGCTGTGTTCAAGGCCCTGCACGATGACGGCACGCTGCCGATGCAGAACGTCTCGGCCGATGAGCTCGCCAGCTTCTACAAGGCCTACGGTGTGACGCCGGAGCGCTACACGCAGGCCCTGCGCGGCGAGGCGGTACAGAAGAAGGTCGATGCCGCCCGTGCCTTCGCCCAGCGCACCCAGGTGCCTGGCACCCCGGCCATCATCATCAATGGCCAGTACCTGGTCCGTGGCAAGAGCTTCGACGACCAGCTGCGCATCGCCTCGGCGCTGATCGCCCAGGCCCGCGCCGCCCGCGGCCGCTGAACCAACACACACCATCGACACGGCGCTGTCGCCGCCGCATGTCATCATTTCCCTCTGGCCGGCGCCTGTCGCCGGCCCCACCTTTCCAGATGCTGGAGACGTTTCCATGAAGACCCGTTTCGCCGCCCTCGCCCTCGCAGCGCTGCTGCCGATCCTGGCGGCCTGCAAGGCCGACGATGGCACCGCCAACACCTCCGCCCCGGCAGAACCGGCGGCGACCCCGGCCACCACCGAACCGGCAGCGCCGGCCGCAGGCAGCGAAGCCGCTGCTCCGGTTGCCGAAGGTGACAAGACCGCTGCCAGCGCCGCGCCGGCCCCAACCACCGCCGCGCTGACCGGCCCGGCCCCGGTGGAAGGCGCCGACTACCAGCTGATCCCGAACGGCCAGCCGTTCCAGCCGGCCGCCGGCAAGGTCGAAGTGGTCGAGATCTTCGGTTACGTCTGCCCGGCCTGCGCGGCGTTCCAGCCGCTGGTCAGCCCGTGGAAGGCCGGCCTGCCGAGCGATGTGAACTTCGTCTACGTGCCGGCCATGTTCGGCGGCACTTGGGACAACTATGCCCGTGCCTTCTACGCCGCACAGACCCTGGGCGTGCAGGAGAAGACCCACGAAGCGCTGTACTCGGCCATCCACTCGCAGAAGACCCTGAAGGGCGAGCGCGGTGCCGATTCGGTCGATGACATCGCCAAGTTCTACGGTGCCTACGGCGTGGATCCGAAGCAGTTCGCCGCCACCATGGGCAGCTTCGCGGTCAATGCCAAGACCAACTC
>Ga0213822_1000332_pt1 | contig 39664 bp, 53 predicted proteins | sample MC6MC0908MG_FD_179872 | JGI IMG/M metagenome (GOLD analysis project Ga0213822, IMG submission 179872) | Enriched soil aggregate microbial communities from Iowa State University, Ames, United States - MC6-MC0908-MG | ecosystem: Environmental > Terrestrial > Soil > Unclassified | place: USA: Iowa... | reverse complement strand
CATGGCGCAGATCGCTAAAGACTCTGGCATGGGACGAGAAAGCTTGTACAAGGCGTTCGCCCCCGGATCAAAACCGAGATTCGATACCGTACTCAAGGTCATTCATGCGCTAGGCATTGATCTTCATGCGCAGCCTGGGCATGCGACTAATCATTCACCTGCCTGAAGGGTGAATCAGACAGCGTGGGAAACCGGGGACAGCAGGCCCCATCCGGGAATCATCGTTGAGGGCAACCAATCTTGAATCGCCTGAGAGATAGTGCCTCGTTACGCGCGTCTTTTTCGTGCTGAGCTTTCATGGTGAAGCTGCCGTCTTGGTAGCTGCGAGCCAGGGCTTGGTTGTTTCGGTCGATTTCACTGTAAATGCGCGCGCACTCAGTGGCCATTGCTGCCGGTTCGGTTGGAATGGGTGCATTTTCGACGTCGAGAACATATTGAGATTTCTGATAGGCGCAGCCAGCCAGTGCGGCGGCCGCTAAAAACGTCACTGCTATTTTGTACATGAGACATCTTTATCTCAGGTAGCAAACTCGTTTCAATGAAGAACCCTGCGGCTCTCCCCAATCCTGATGCGATCGAGCGCACGGTTTAGTGCATCCAAGGCGTCTAGAAGCGCTTTTGCTTCAGCTTCACGACCATCCCCCCAAAGACGCTCAGCCATTTTATTGAGGGCCAGGATCGATCTCTCGATATCAGCCGCAGTTGCTGGCTTGGAATCTGCCGACTGTTTCGTCGTCATCCGGTTCCTCCGCATGGATTGGGTTGCGAACGAATGGAAAAGGGACCGGCTAGTGGGTGCCTCCTTTTCATTAATTTAGCTCAGGACTTAGGCCCGCCACAGTGGAAGAGTCCCTTCGAAAAGTGAAAAGGCTCGATGCAGGAAACTATTGAAGCGAGCGGCATCACGCCGCAGCCCTGTCTGTTGACCACCAATCAGGCACAGATGGGCCACCTGCCCCATCACTTCTGCTTGGCCTGGCATATGGACCAAGCGGCGGCACGTGCGTACTGCGAAGTCCAGTCGTCTTGTGTCAACACGCTGCTGAAACTCGCCTACCAACGGATCGTGCAACGACCAGGCTCGGATGGACACTTCCCGCCCTGGTTGTTTCTCAGCGGCAATACTCAAGTAGCGTTTCAAGATTTCGCCCGCGCTACGACCCTGCGCCGCATAAGCGAGCATGCGCTCCGTGTAGTCTTCTTCCCAAGCAGCCAGCAAGGTGCGGACGAAGTCTTCGCGATTGCGGAAATGGTGATAGAACGATCCGCGGGTCACATTCAACCGGCGCGATAGACTCTCGGCCGAAACGCCAATGTGTCCTGTTTGGTCGAGGGCCTCAAAACCCGCCGCGATCCAGTGGTAACGCGTTAGTGTGCTCACCCGTTATTTCGCTCCATATTTAGCGCCATACAGACTGTGTATGGTGCGCAACCGATTGATACGCTGCGAACACCCGCAGATGGCCGTCGCGTTTTGCACGCCAGCACATGTCATGGAGTTCGCCTTGAAGAAAATCGTTCTGGTTGCTTTCGACCAATTCACCGATATCGACCTCTTCCTGATGTGGGACATCTTAGGCCGCAACACTGAGGACTGGCACGTCCGAATATTGGGTTCTAGTCCTATCGTGCGATCGGCGCACGGCTTGCCTGTTTCGGTACACGGTCCGCTTTCCGAGGCCAACAGTGCCGACGCGGTATTGTTCGTCAGCGGCAAGGAGGGAGTACCCGCTGCCCTTGCCGCCCCGGATTTCCTGCCGTCGTTTGAACTTGACGCTGGGCGCCAGCGAATCGGCTCCATATGCGCCGGCGCTTTCATTCTGGAACGGCTTGGGCTGCTCAGCGGTCAAGCGACTACACACCCGGATGCACGATCGAGCTTGCAAGCGCTGGGACTTGAGCCCGTAGACCAGCCTCTTGTCTGCCAGGGGAACGTTGCAACCGCTGGCGGATGCCTTTCGGCGCTCTATCTGGTGGGGTGGTTGGTGGAATCCTGGTTCGATGCCGACAAGCGCCGCGCGACGTTGCTCCCTGTTCTACCTGCTGGGCAGCAAGCGCTCTATGATGCCTTGATCGGGCGCAGTATCCGACAGGGTGACAAGGAACGCGGCATGGCATGTCGTCCAATCAATCGTTAGAACTCAGGAGAGATCCCCGATGCGCCGAGAATTTGAGCTCATTATGCCCGTGCCAGTCCCCTCGAGATCCGGCATCATCCACCTTTACCAGTCGATGAACCTGGCGGACGCTTTTGCGATTCGGCTCCCTGCGGGCACATCTGGCAATCCGGATTTGCTAGCTCGATTCATCCTTTCCCACCAGCCATCCTGGATCGGATGGCTCACGAACGTCCGTGACGCTGTCGTTGCCTGTTTTGGGCTCAAGACAGCCAAGCATCTGGCATCACTTGCTAATCGGATTGGCCCCTTCAAGGTCTACAGCACGAACCAGGCTGAAATCGTGTTGGGAGAGGACGACAAGCACCTCGACTTCCGGATATCGATCCTATGTTCTGGAGAGGCAGAGCCAGAAGGCAGCCGCCAACTCGTTTTTTCAACCGTGGTCCAGTGCCACAACCGTCTAGGCCGGGCCTACCTCTTCATGATTGCCCCATTTCACCGCTTGGTCGTCAAGGCCAGCCTTCTCCGCGCAGCGCGCGTCGGTTGGCCTCTGGCTACCTGTCCCTAAGGTTGTGTCTATCTCTCGACAATCAGCCACAGTTACCGTTTAGGAATCTTGTTTATCACTTGAAAAGTACATTGCACCGGGTACACCACTCTTCAGCTGCGCTCCGGTTCATTGGGAAACGGAAGGGAGGATGACTTGTATCGGCAACGGTCAAAATCAGTGAGAAGTTTATGAATCTACGTCGGATCTCGTCGGCTGGAACGCTCATGCCTGCCCCATCGACTACTCGAAGAACGCCGCCCGACACCCTGCTGTCAACCTGTTGCCACTCATACTGCCAGCCTGTTACCCAAGTGAGGTCTTGAATTTGATAGTCGCCGGTGGCGCTTTGGCATTGAGCGAGTTTCTTGTTGGAGAGGTCAAAGACAAAAAACAAGGGGTTTGGATAGCCGAGCAGCTGAGTATCGTCAAGGCTCAAGCCCTCTTTCAGGTTGATGGATGCTACAAGTGCTTTTGCTCGTCTCTTGCGCCATATCAAGTACCAGATGGTGAGGCAAAAAATAGAAAAAGAAGCCACGAAGAGCTGACGTCCTTCGACTGTAAGTTTGTCGGGCGAAAACCGTATCACGCCCCACAAGAGTCCTATCGTCGCAAGCCCCGATACCCAGGCGGCGGGGATCACTATACGGTTAGCGAGGCCAGCTCCGAGCGTCCCCAAACAACTTTTCATAACTGTTGGCCGGCTAATTTCTTCAGTCCTCCAGAGCCATCATCGACGTATGCAAATATGCCCAGAAATGCAGCTAGCTCACGGGCGAGCTGTTTCTGTTGGTTGACTTTTTTCCCGAGGATACGGCGAGCGATTAACAAGCGCCCGTTTTCATACTCGACATAATGACTGTAGGACGTGTGAAAAACTGCCGGATGGCCGTCGGGTTTGAGCACTACTCGCAGCGGTGTGCGTTTCGTTAGCCGATACCGCCCGAGGAAAGCCACGCCAGACGACTGCACAGCCAGTGAAGCACGCTCGCTGATATCTCTGCCCAGTTGATATACCCACCCCATCACAACAAGGCTTGCGAGGACAATGCCCGGCCATTCCCTCCCAGGTAACGACAACCCGGTCGATAAGCTGATACAAAAAACTGCCGTGATGCCCCAGGGTGCCTGGCGAAGCAGTGGGACGAAGAGCAAACGACCGATGCCGATCTTCGGTCGGATGATGAAAACCTCGTTGGAGCCAAGTGATGTCATCCGTAATCTTCTATCGCAGCCTGGCTTGTTAGTTCTTGCAGACCACCTGCGGAGGCGCAGCAGGCGTCAGCTTTTTGGGAATGACAATTGGAGTGCCAGGTAAAGTGGCGAGTTCGAAAACCCCCAATATGCAAAGAAGCGCTTGCCCACCTTCATTGTTTGGCATGCTACCCACTCCTGCCAAAGCTTCGTAGTCTTTCCCTGGTTCCAGCGTGTAAACGAGCGCCTGGGCACCGCAGGACGAGTAAGTGCTGCCATAGCTACCAATGGTCGCGCCCAGGGTCGCAATTTGGAAGGGTAAATCAGCCCTGACGCGATACTCGGTTACGACCTCTTTATACACCCCTTCGCCCATCCGAATGGCAGGGATGTACTGAGTCAGAGTGGGCGAAACTCTTTTCGGCATACCAACGCTCGCCGGCTTCAGGGGGTGCTGGGGATAGTTGATGTTCGCCGTCCCGTCTCCCCCGAAACGTCCGGCTTCAGCCATCTTATGACGGGTAGCAGGCGCACAACTGCCTGTGATGCTATCTCCGTACACACTGGAGTTCGTGATAACGCGAACACGCGCCAATCCTTCTGATTGAGCAGGCTCTTCGTATGGAACTGAAGGTATTCCAGAGCAACCAGTAAGTGCTACAGCAAAAAAAGTTACGAAAGCGACAACCCGCATGACCATGTCCTTGTGTACTCGATAACTCCAAAAAAAAACCCGACACTATGGCCGGGCTTTTTGTGCACTCCTACGTACGCAAGAATGACAGGATGAATAGATGATGGCTTGTTGGCTCGCCGGGCGTCAAACAGCTTTTGTCTCACGTCCAACATCGCCTTGGCGGACACAAGAGCATCAGATGCCCGCCCCGATCAACCGACGCTGGTCAGGTAGGATCGCATTACTTGGCTTTTGCGCTCTTAATGTCACTTATGATTTTCTGCGAAATAGCCTGAACCTGCTCCTGAGTCATAGCCGACATGACGCCTTCCCAGGCAGACGACGACGTGTCGTACGTCCGAGTCCCAATCAGGCGGCCTGATCTCAAGTCCGAGTAATCGACACTGGAATTGACCCACGCATTTCCCACCATGACCCCAGCTCCGTAGCGCGCGCCAGGGGTCAGGTAACGGAAATTGGTCACGTTGATCTTGATACCGACACCGTCTTTACCCTGAAGGCTCGGCGCCTTGGTTTCCACAAGGTTGTAACCGGCACGGGTTGCTTCCGCTTGCAGCGCTTCATTCCATTCCTGCTTCAAACGAGGCCAGTCCTCGTTTTGTTCAACCTTGCTGTTTCCCTGGAAGTTGACCACTAGGTTCTGCTTGGCTGACTCCCGAATGACCAGCGCTTGAGTGCCGCCGCTCTTCACAGAGGCAGCGCAGCCGCCCAACATGAAAATGGCAACGGCGCAGGACAGTGCAGTCGAAAGCTTGGATGTATTCATTGAATTTCCATATCCATAAATGGGTTTAAAGAGATGAGGCGTTCCAGCCGGACCAGATGATCGCACAGGTTGAACGCGCAGAATCTAGCATGAAAAAAAACAGGCACGCCCAGGAAGCTGCGCTTATGGAGTCACCCGACCGGGTCGCCAGAATATGAAACCATATAAAGGTCTGGAGCACCTCGGGAAGGCTCGATTCAGAACAGCAATGATCAAGGTGGCATTGGCTGCTCTGATGGATCGGGACTGACGTCATGATCGACTGACGAAGCTTTCGGGGGGATCCAATAGGCATCTCTCACTTCATCCAAAGCCTGCCACGGTTGTGTACCGAACCTCGCGTTTTGGCAGTCCGGTTCGTGGACAAACTGGAGCTGCCTGTCTTGCTCAGGCTGCTCTACACCGCAGCGTCTGCATTTCACGGTCTGATTACGAAGAATCCAGCTTTCGTGCCAGGAGATCAGCTTTTCGAGGGGCGTCACTTTTCACATTCCGCTTAAAAACCTGTACAAAAATATAATTTATGTACAGCTTCTGTGCCACCCCATCGTTCTGTCATACCCTTATCGGCCGCACTACAGCTCGTGGGCTTCTTTGCCGCGACCGCCCCTACGCCATGAGTTTCGAGCAAGCCAGGGAGATGAAAATCGTGGCGTGGCGAATTTATCCAACTCACGCGCATACGCCTGGCATACCGATCAGCCCCTGTCGCCGGAATCAGTGATGGCGACAATTCGTTGAGCATGCGCGGGGTCAAGTTGGGCTCGACGGACTCCATAAACCACGTCGACGGCGCCGGCGGGGCAGGCTCTGCGTTGCATCTGGCTGGATCCTCGGCAAGAAGGGCTGACAGCCGTACCATGCATACCGACCTGGTGAGCTTCGGGGGTCGAATGGCACGATTCAAGAGCGGATAGTTCAAGTTGCTGTTGTTTCTGACGGAGCGACTGGCGCAGTACCGACGATGGAGGATCTAGTATACTGGCGCGCGCTGAGCAGCCCGGCCGTTGAGATCAACATAAATAAATTTAGAACAGGATAAATACGAATGAATTTAGCTAAACCAGCCGAACAGCCCAGCAATAGTTACAAAAGACCAAGTACAGAATACAATAAACATCCAAATAGAAAATCTACTGCATTACGAAACATTGCCGCATACATCATCCTGCTCGTTATTTGCGCAATAATATTCACCCCATTAATAAGTACGCTCTCCCTTAATGGTGGGGACTATAAACTACATCTGAAGTGGGCGAGCGAAATGGAATCAAGCCACACTCTGAATTTACCTCACCCGCTGTATCATATATTAGTCATCATCGCAAAAAAACTGCTCACAATTGATTACACGCAATCCTCAACGGTAGTTACAGTTATATTTATATACTTCCTGGCGATTTTAAATTTCAAAATACTAGCAAGCCACACCTCTCTGGCTATAGCAATACTTCTATCAACCTGCCTACTCATTGTCACCCCCCTACAACTTTTTTATTTTATAGACCACCACCTTTATTTCGGATACATCGGAATCAGTATTTACCACAGCCCCACGATGCTCTTGCTGAAGCCATTATCTCTACTGGTGTTCTGTTGCGCGCTAAAATCAGTCAACAACCAAACAAATAAAGCATGGCCTAGCGGCGTGGCACTAGCGCTATCGTTGTTCTTTTGTGGCATTTCGAAACCAAATTTCCTGATAGTTGTCCTGCCTGCGTTTGTTGCATTTTTATTAATAACCAAGCGCTTGAAAAACATGTTAAGCCACACTTATATTTATGTTTGGTTTTTTCTACCAATACTCACTTTACTCAGCCTACAATTTTTACAAACATTTATTTTGCAAGACATCTCAAAGGTTACTAACGACTCAGAAAACCACATTACAATCATGCCACTTGAAACACTAGCACATTACTCTGAATTCTTACTGGCCAAGCTGTTTTTGTCTATCGCTTTCCCGCTTACAATCCTATTGCTCTATCCAAAGCAATTTATAAAAGACGACAGCATTATTCTATCTTCCTGCTGCCTTTTCGTTGGCGCACTGTTCATGTATTTTTTTGCGGAAAGCGGGAGCAGAATTTATCATGGAAATTTCTGGTGGAGCGGCCAAATAGGCCTGTACCTCGTATTTCTGTTTTCAGTCGCTTTCCTACTAAGAAACAAGAAAGATCTGAAAGAAGCCAAGCAAGGTAAAATCAAGTACTCACTTTGCTTTGCTATGTTCTTTTTGCACGCGGCCTTCGGTGTATTTTTCTATAAACAAGAGCTTTTTTTCAACTCGAAATTTTGGTAACACCAAATCTATATTATCGTATAAAGGGCGGCTAACTTCTGACACCAGAAATTACATTTTGCCGCTCTATAGCGTTGGCAGAGTCAAGTAGCAATACAGCCGTCAGGCGGGGCTCATGGAATTACCCTCAGAGCGCTGCCATAGAAGGTCAGGCGCTCGTCCAGGCCGTGCAAAAAAATGCGAAACAAAGGGACGGATCTCTGGCCGGCAGCTAGTTGAACCAAGCGAATCCTTTCGACGGAACCTCTCAGCACATCGAAGCAAAAAAAAATCCCCGTTTTCCTAGCATCGCGCCCCGTTACGTTTGTACGAATCCCCAGTACCGCATCCGGGGAATTGGTAGTAGCGTTTGGCGACGACAACCGGAGTGGGCCAATGCCGTTATCCAATAAGCAGCGAGCGGATTTGATGCGGTACGCAATCAGAAATGCGCCGCTCATCGAGAATGGCCTCTATCACTTTCGGCTAGCCATGTTCGATGTGCTCGAACGCAGCTCTATCGACAAGGACAGATTCATTGATTTTTTTGCCCCGCCAGGTCTGCCCATTGGCAGTGGGCACTGGGGAAATATTGATGCGGTTCCGAATCTAATTGAGGCGGAAGAGGATCCTTCGCTCGGGGTGCTCAATGTCGCGCTTATGATTCTTTAATTTGAAGGATTTCCCAGTCCTTCACCTGCAAGCCCAAGGACTGGGATAGCGCCAATTTCGGCGCGTTTATGACTGGAGGTCAACGTGGCATACGAAGTCAAACCTTTTGAAAGCGGCGTCCTGATGGCGCTGGCATCTTTAACCTATGCTCTCAAAAAATCCCCGGGCTTCGACGGAGCAGCCCTCAATGCCGCCGCTAAATTCTTCACAGAAGTGCCTGCTAGGGGATGCGCTGAAGGGGAAGCCTTTGACGCGTACGAATGGCCGCTAAGCGTTGTTCAAAGAAGTGTGGCGGACATCGAAAAGCTTCTGGAAAATAAGGGCAACTAGCCCTTGGTAGGCCGCCAGACAGGTTCGCCACTGGCGGTTTTTCGCCTCTGATTGGACGAAAAAAGGGGGGGGCAGATTTATTTTCTAGCCAGCTGCCAGTTGATCCAAACGAGTCCATTCGATAAAAACGCTCAGAGCAGCGAAGCAAAAGATATATCTATCCCTTTCTCTCCTACCGCTTCTAGAACCGCTGCGACACGAATACGTGATACCCGAAAACGCGTCACGGGATTTAAAGCCGCCTATGACCGCGAAGCTCTTCGTATCAGTCACGAAGAATAAATCGTCCAGGCTCATGCCAGGCCGACATAATCCGACTGATCAACGGCTCGATTGAAGAACGAGCAGTGGTCCCCTACAGTTATGGGGCGCTTACGCTTGGAACCCACAAAGTGCATGCAGTCGCAGCTTGGGCAACGAGCCAATCATGCTCACGTTTTGCGAAGGGCCGAGGCATCCCATCAGAGATTCGACCAAAAACGCATCGCTTTGATCCTTCAAAAAAATTTGCGCAGTAATACACCCAACAATACCGAATTGCCACTACTCGTCACTGAGGGGCGGCGCCTGAGAGATGGTTTATTTTTCGTGGCGATAATCGATCCAATAACGCCATGCCCGCTGGCCGATATCATGCAAGGCGTGTTGGGCGCGGGCCTTATCTGTCTTTGAAATACAAAACGCCCGATGCGGTGCATCGGGCGTTAGGGTGAAACAGGTGTACACCTATTTCAGGACCAGACAGCAACAAAAAAGGGCCCACCTTTCGGTGAGCCCTTCTAGACCGCCCAGCAGAGCGGATTTTGTTTGGTAGGCGCGATTGGACTCGAACCAACGACCCCCACCATGTCAAGGTGACTGTTATGCATACATAAGCAGCTGATTTAGATAGGAAAAACATACACTTCAAGACTCGCCAAAACCGTCAGATCCGCCTATAAGAATCAATAAGTTAGCGTTGGATATTCCTACAGTACTCCCCTCCCACGGCGTCCTGCCGACCGCACATAATCCTTATTTATTCAACTCACGCACATACGCCTGGCAAGCCTTCAGTGCGATCAGCCCCCTGTCGCCGGCGTCGGTGATGGCGACAATTCTTTGAGCATGCGCTGGGTCAAGTTGGGCTCGACGGTTTCCATGAACCACGCCGCCGGTGCTGGTGGTGGTAGGCACTGCGTCGCAACTGGCTGGATCCTCGTCGAGAAGGACTGACAGCCGGACATCAGCAGTGGCAAGGCGATCGCGCAAGCGATCTTGATCACGCTGGGCATTGCTCAGTTCCTTATAGTGGGTTTGTTCGCTGGCCGACAACCGCTGTTCTAGGGCCAGGTGCTTGACCTGCTCCGCCTGGACCTGGGCTGCGGCTGCGCTGCTGATCTTGGCCAGGTCGGATTGGTGCAGCTCGGCCTGCTTTGCCAGCTGATTCCCGTACCGCCAGTCCTGGACCTTCCATGTCCCACCCACAGCCAGCAGCAGAAGCGCCAGAATCAAACCTCCGGCCACTAACACCTTTACTACGTCAGGGTTCATGGCACGTCCTTGAAGAAGAGGTGATTGCCCAGACGGAGGGTCTGCGTGGCTTTGGCAGCCCAGGCCGGCGGCTTGGGCATAGTCGTGGCGTAGTAGTGGGTCGCGCCATTGGTGATGTCGGCCTCAGCTCCGGCGATCACCAGGTCGGCCGCCCGCTGCGCCTGGGCGAATTGCTTCGGCGGGATCTCCTTCGCGCCACTCAGGTATGGATAGTTGGGGTCGTTCTGGTTCCAGCAACTGAACTGGTACGGCTTCAGGCAAACTCCAGCGTAGCCCTCCCCCCACCATGACTTGGCCTTGCCATCCTCCACACGGTTGCGGATGGTCCAGGCCACGGCGATCTGCCCGGCCAGGCCTTCGCCGCGTGCCTCCCCCCACAGGGTGCGCGCCAGGATGTCGCGGTCCTTCTCGGAAACGGTCATAACTTTTCTCCAGGCAAAAAAATCCCGCTCGATGGCGGGTTGCGGTGTTCGGTTTGGATCAGATGGTTTCGGCGGAGCCCAGCATCGGCGCAGCGATAATTTCGGGAATGGGCGGCTCTACGGGCCACACCGGCGCCTGGTACCACGTCGACTGAACCGTTACCTTGCCCAGGGCATATTTGTAGGCTTTCCAGGCTTTCAGGACCAGCAGCAACGCCGCCTGCTCAGCTTCGTCCTCCGCCGTCGCTTCACCGATATCAATACCGAAACCGATCGTATCGATTCGGTCCTGGATCCGAGCGATTTGCGTAAGTGACCGGGTATTGCGGGCCGACAATTCCTCCTTGGCAGCCGTGAGCTGCGCAGCCTGGATAGCGGCATCCTTCATGGCCTTGGTGATGAGTTGGGACCAGTCGATGTTGCTCATACATCAAGCCCCTCCGCTCATTGTGAGCATACTCGGCGCCGGCGGCAGTGGGTCGGGCAGCGGGCCAGGAAAGGCAACCACCCCATCCGGAATGTTTACCAGCGGGACCGGGAACGCCTGTTCCTGACTGTAGTTCGAAGGGATCGGGAACAGGAAGGTCAGTTCCAACTCGCCGTTAATCCGCTCGACTTTGTCCCTGAACCAGAATGAGCCGATCGCAGTGGCAGGGAGAGTATCCCCCTCACCTACTGGCGAGAGATCGAACTCCTCTCCATTGACCGTCAGAACATCGCCAAGCTTTATGACCTGCAGAGTGTCCCCACGGCCTTGCGGTATTAAATTGATTTTCATCGCTAATTCCTTGACTGGTTGCCTGCTTAAACTTTCCACCGTCCCTTGGCAACGATGTCGACGGTCATCACCGCGTTCGTCAGCGGAGCGGGAGCCATTACGATAAACGGACCTGTGTCGGTCGCTGTGACAACGGTTTGTCGTCCGACAAAAAGTGCAGCAACCGGCCCGCCGCTTACTTGCAGCGTCATCTCGGGAAGATCGCCGACGAATGTTTGCGGAAAGGCTATAGCGACAGCAGCACCGTAATACAACGCACCGTATGCGGTTGTGATGTTCAAACTGATAGATCCCCGATGTCGAGTTTCCATCGATCCATCCGCGAACTTCATCCAGTAGCCGCTACCACTACTCCCAGACTCGATAATTGCCCCATTAGCAACCAGGCCGATAGCGTTTGTCTTGTCATAAGAAAACGCCAACGACTTTCCGCTCACCGCGTCGTAACGGAGGCAAATCCAACTCCCGCCGCCCAGGCTCAAAAACTCGGCCGTATCGTTCGCCGCTGTCACGATGTTGTTCGAGGTGGGCAGTATCAGCGCGGCGGCGTTATACGTGAGGATCAACGACCCCAGGAATCGGACAGTTCGCCGAGCCCCGGCAGCAATGGTGCCGAAGCTTGCGATTGTCGTTGTTCCGCTGATGGTGACGACGTTTGATGTTGCGGCGCCAATGTTCACCGTTGCAGCAGACGCAAGGGTTTGTATCGGTGCGTCATTGATGGGGCCGGTGAGCGCGCCCCCAGACTTCGGCAAGGCTGCCTGTGCAACCAATCCCGTCGACGTCGCCTGGGCCTGGAGCTTCCCCACAGCAGACAGCAGAGTGTCGGTCGATACGACAGTTGAGTTGTTGCTGGTGTCGAGCCCTGACAGGGGTGCTGCTATCGCCCTGGCCGAGGTGAAGTATTTGTTTCCAGGGCCCTCTGGAACGCCGTCAGTGTTTGTCAGGCCAAGCGCAGAACGAACCCCTGCCTGCGTGGGATCGTTGCCCAGGACGGCAAGCAGCCCACCGAACTGGTTGATCAGCAGTCTGAACGCATCGGCTAGGTCTTTAACGTAGCCTTGCATCGGGGCCAGTGCGTATACACCAGCAGCGGTGGTTGCGCCCTGATAAGGCGGGTCGATGGAGATCGAGGTGTCGCTGAACCTGTCGATCACCTCATACCATTCACCGTCCGGACCGCGGAATGCATCGCCGACTCGACAATTCACAGCGAAAGCAACACCTGTTCCGGTAACTACACGGGAATTTTGGGTGACGGAAACCGTCCCGGTTTTATACCAAGGCATGGAGTTATCCTTTGATGAAGTTGCAGACCAAGCAGAAGAAACTGCTCAGTTGAATGGCATGGGCAGGTTGGAGGTGAGGATGATTAATGCAGTCGGGTAGCGATCTGTTGGAAGGCCTGTATAACTCGCGCCTGCTGGGACGCCACCGCCGGCTGTTGCGTTCGAGAGAGTGGTGCCGGCCGACGCACCCAACATGAAGCTCATTCCGCCGACTCGACCGTATGCCCCCTCGAGAACAGCATAAGCAGCACTATAACCCTGGTACCCTGCGCTGAAATCCCAAATACCCGCGCCTCTGGACCAAGGCAAGAATGCTGCATATTCAACGCCTGCCAACAGTGGCACGTCGTATATATAATCCGCCTGCGCATATCGGTAATCAGGAGGTACAGTTAGTTGTCGCCGTTGAATGCTTCCTCCAGCATATGGCGCAATCATGCGACCACCAATTGTTGTTGGATCAGGCGGCGGCGCCGTGATTTGAGCAACAACATTCAACGGAGGCTGTAGCGAATTGAAGGTTATAACGCCTGCCGGCGTGTAAGTCTTTATGTAGGGCGAACCCGGAAAAATATCCGACATAAGATCAAAGCAATAGTACTTTGTTGATGATGTCGCATTAGAGTAAAAAAATGTAATCGTGTTTCCAAATCGTTGTGAGCCATTTAGTGTTCCGGAGCCTACAAGGAACACAATTGGGTTTCTGGCATTGGCTAGCGTGAATCCAAACAGATTATCTCCTACGTCCTGCGCTACCTCATTCACCGGAGTCCAGTTGCCCCCCTGCGTTGGATCAAGTTGCGCTGATCGCAAGATCCTTCTCGACCAAGACTGCTGGAAAGTCATGTATCCACTTTTTACAAGCCCGTAGGAGATTTTAGTTGTGTCGAAAAGGAGCTGACCGTTTTCTTTCGTCGCGGTGAGATACGCCATTATCAGTAGTATCCATAAAATATCCGTGCATTCGCCGAGAAAAAACCCCAGCCATTAGTTGGGTAGGAATAGGCCCAGGACAAAACACCCGACGTCATCGTGACGCCGGGCAACTTTCCGGATTCGCGCTGCATATCCACAAGCGGCACCACGCCAAAAAACTGCGTTTTGCCTGGAGGCGCCGCCGGGATGGCAATCGAGCCATTCACGGCCCCCGTGTCGACATACCCCTGGTCCTGACTGATGTTCATTGTCATATCGAGAATGACTTTGTTGTCCGCAGTCCTGATAGTTATCCCGGTCATATCAAAGGCTTATGTCTATGCCCAGCACGCCATTGGCGTGGTAGAGCTTGATGGCTGTATTGGCGATTTGCAGGCGGCCCGCCCCATTCGTGCCGTTCAACTGCCAAGGCCCGGTACGGGGGAGCATCCATCCTTGGGTGTTTGCGATGTAGTCCGTGGACTGTAGCGCGCCGCCAATCTTGGCGTTGGTGATGGTCCCGTCCTGGATGAATGCGGCTCGAATGAACGCCTGCCCGCCGGTGACGGAGAAAAAGGCTTCCGGGTTCTGTGTACTGGTATTCATCACCGCGAAGGTGTCGGCCCTCACCACGAAGTTAGAGGTCGTCCCCGAAGGTCCGCTTTCCAACCCCAGGCCGAAGCCAGCCGCGTAGGGCTGTCCATTGGCAGTCAGCTCCATCTTCACCGACCAGATAGCGGAGAGCTTTCCGTCGGTTGAGGCTTGGGCGATTGCTGTTTGCTGGATGGCTGCTGAGTTCTCGCCAGCCTTGGCAAACAGTTGAGTGATCGCTGTCGCCGTCGCTTCCTTGTCCGTGGCGACTACTTGCTGAAGATCGGTGACCTTCGCCTGATTCTCGCCCACCGTCGCGGTGAGCTCCGTGAGCCGCTGCGCACTTGCCCGGTTTTCCGAAGCTGTGACCCTGTCCTGCTGGGCGATGGCGGCTGTGCTACCCCACTGATCTAGCGCGCCAGCCAGGTCGCCCTGGCCGTCATCCTCACGCCATGCCGCACGCAGGGCCTGGAAGGCGGTCGCTTGAGCCGTTACTTCTCCATCCAGTTCGGTGATCTCGGCGGTGTGGGTCGCCACCTGCTGAGCTAGGCCGTTTGCTGACTCAATCGATTGCCCTACGTCCAGCCAATAGTCAGCGTTTGGTGGTGGCGTGTTGACGGGAACTTGGACCTTAGCCTGGTAGATCCGGCCGTCCTCGACCACCATCTCGCCAGGCTCGTAGCCCTCGCCGGGTTTATAGGCTGATAGTCCGTCGAGCGCATCAATCTGGTTCTGGAGGCCTGGGATCTTGTTGATCTCATCCAGCAGATCCTGGCCGAGCTCCGTCTCGGTGATCTTGCCGGTAATCAGATCTAGGATCGGATCAGCGTCGGAACTGGCCTGGCCCATGATTCCGTTGCCCGCCGGGTACCAGGGGCCGATGTTGCCGGTCCGATCCACCAGGCGAGCCCAGAAGAAGAACGTAGCTCCCGCCAGCAAGCTCTGCATGCTGTAGTCGTTCTGGGGATAAGCCAGGTCGGCCAGCTTCGTGGCGTTCTCCAGCACGGGCGACGGCCCATACCAGATCTCGGTGCGCTGGGTGTCCTCGGCGCCGGGCGGGAAAGTCCATTTTTGCCCAATGCCGAACAATAGCGACGCAGTGGTCAGACTGGTGACTGCCGGCGGCAGGCCGACTTTCCCTTCCAGATTGGTCAAGTTGGAATTCTTCCAGATCGACGAAATCTCGAAGGCGCTGACTGACCGAACCCGGGCCAGATAAGCGCCCGAGTAAATGCCAGTGACGTCTACACTTGTCGAGCCAGTGCGCTGCAGCTTTATCCAGTTGCCATTATCCTTGCGCCATTCAACATCGTAAGAGACGGCGCCAGAGACAACAGGCCACGAGATGTTCATGGTGCTGATGGCGATGCCCTGGTTTACGGCGTAGCTCGAGGTGAGCGTAACGCTCGCCGGCGCGGGTACGACGGTGATTGGGATTACGCTGATTGGGCGCTCTTCCAGGCGTGCCCCGGTGTCGATATGAGCAAACTTGCTCGGATCGTACTGAACGGCCGATATCTCGAACACGCCTGGCTCTGGACGGGCAACGCTCACCACGCGGTACAGCGGGATAGCAAGGTCATCGGCATCAAGCGCCCACACCAGTTCAGGCTCTGGCGCTACGGAATAGTTAGCCGTCACGGTGACTTGCCGGCCGCTGACCAATTGCACGGTCCGGCCCTCGCACTTGCCATCGGGTAAGTTGAGGATCAGTCGATCACCAGACTTGGCCTGGGTATCGCGGTCCAGCGTGATGACTCTTCCATTGACCGCCGAGATACGCCCACCCACCGGCCGGCCGGCCAGCAGCTCATCAGCAATAGGGATGACGTAGCCAGGCAATGGAATACGCCCGTCCAAGCCGACCTTGAAGGTGACAGCCCGATCTTTGGAGTTGGTCAGCAGCGCCCACTTTCCGCGGCGCTGGGCCTCAGACTCACGGTCGCAACCTATCGCACTGATCTCCAACGGATTGTCGCCGTAGCGGCGCTGCAGCTTCTGGTCGGTCACCGCCGTGACGTCAGTGTCGTAGTTGTTCAGCGGGTTGTCGTAGCTGATCAGAGCCCGTGTGTAACGGGTGCGCTCCGACGCACTGGAATAGGTGAACTTGCCATCGATGACGTTCGCTCGTGTGTAGGCGAAGTCGAAGTCCGTGTCGCGCGGCATATCCGAAAGGGTGAATACCTGGCCCTGGGCCCAGTAGGTCATGCCCCGGTAGATCGCCGAGATATCGCGCAGCAGCGACCAGGCGTCAGCTTTGCTCTGCAGGTTTAGGTTGCAGATGAAGCGCGGCTCCTGGCCACCCTTCCCGTTCGGTACCAGTTGGTCGCAGTACTGCGAGATTCGGTAGAGCTCCCATTTGTCGACCATCCACGGCTTGATGCGTCGGCCGAGGCCGAAGCGATCGTTGGTCGTGATGCCGTAGGTGTGCCAGACCGGGTTATCGGTCCACGCCTCCTTAAAGGTGCCGTCCCAGATACCGGTATAGCTGCGCGACCGAGGATCGTAATTGCTGGGGACCTGCCACTTGCGACCATCGCAATCAGTCGTCACTGCAGGGATACTGCGGAACTGCTCGGCCGAAAACTCGATGTAGAGCAGCGCGGTATTCGGGTAGCGGAGCTTGGCGTCGATCACCTCGGTAAAACCGGCGATCTGCATCGTGTCCGAGATTTTGTTGTTGTTCTGGTTGGGCGTGATTCGGGTGATGCGCATCAACCAGCCGGACGCTGCCTTCGGCAAGTCAATTCGGCGGGTGCGCTCGTAAACGCTGGTGGTCTTGCCGTCCACAGCTTCATTCAGCACCTGCTGATAGGCGCCCCCATCAGTGGCCAGCTCAACCTTGTACTCAATGCGGTACCCGTTGATATTGCCGCCGGCATCCACGGACTGAAGCGCCGGCCACGCGAAACGCACACGAACGGCCGATAGCTGAGTGTTGCTGATCGCTCGGATCCACGGCGTTCCGCTGCGCAGCTCGGTGTTGATTGTGGTCTCGTTCTCGATCGACGGGATGCCTTGGATATAGCTCTGATCAACCGAACCGGTGCGCCACTCCCACTTCACGTTCGGGAAGTTCATGTTGCCCTGGGGGTCTTGCAGCGGAGTATTGTCGAGGTAGATGTTCTTGGCGGTCGGCGTGCCTTCAAACTCGCCTTCACCGACAGCAATCAGCATCTTGGCGATAGCTACGGAGCGCAGGCTGTCTGGCGCCTCGGTCGGAGTCTTCGGCTTATCGGATCCGCCCTTGGCGCCATAGATGTCGTGCTTCTGTGCTGCGCCCATACTTTTCTCCAAGCAATAAAAAACCGCCTCGCGGGCGGTTGCGGTGCCACAGGTGATAGTTACATCTGGTCTTCGGCATAGATCGCTGCACTGACGACTGCGCCGCCCCACCGCCTACGGCCTGCACAAAGCGCTGCTGGGTTGCCACTGGCCGTGGTGTTCTTAGCGCTGCCGAAGGCGTAGCTCGGCGTGTTCTCCGGCGCTGCGCTGGTCTTGAGCCCGCTGGCCTGAGGGCTGAGCATCTGGATGACGCCGCCGGCGACGAGGCCGATACCGGCCCCAATAAGGGGCGCACCGAAAGGCGTTGCCGAGAAGATCACCCCGGCCACAATCAGAATCGCACCGACAATCGTCTGAAGGATGCCCCCGCGCTTGCTGCCAATTAGCACAGGCGCTATGCGAATGTCCCCAGCGCCGTTATAGGTAAGCTCTTTTTCGCCGATGTTGCGCTTGTCGCGGAAGACCGCGAACTCAAGGCCGCGCGACTTTGCGTTCGAAAGAAAGCGCTCGAACCCTGGGATCTGCACACAGAGTGCTTTGATGGCCTCGGCCGGCGACCTCACCGCAAGCCTGAAGGTTTTCCCGAACTGGCGGAGCTGTCCATACAGGCGGATCGTTGTCATGGGTTGGTAATTAATTGCTGATGACTGCATCACTTTCTCCGGGCCATAAAAAACCGCCCGGAGGCGGTTTCGTGACTTTTCTTCGTTCAGTTGTAGTCGACGTAGGGACCGATGTAGAAACCAGCCATATCACCGCTGATGCGGTACAGGCTTTCCCTTCCAGGCTGCACCGTCGCAGCGATGGTCCTGATTGCTGCGCCAGCGCACAATCCTGACCCAGCTAGGCCAGCACCGAGATTCGTCGAGCCCGGCGGCAAGTAAAAGCTCGCCCTCTGCCCAGTGCCAATTTTTGCAGCCTTTCGCCCATCCACGTAAACGACGATGTCACAACCCGACCCTACCGCGCCGGAATCGCGCACGACAGTGATCCTTCCGCTTTCGCCGGATGGCTTGGATTGGAAGGCGTAAAGCTCATCGACAGGAACCGGTTTCGCGTCCATCACCGATATAGCCGATGACGCACACCCTGCCAGCAAAGCAACAGCTATCGCGCCTACGAAAAATCTCATGGGGTCACTCCTGTGGAAGATGGCCAAAGATATCACCGTTTTGCGCTGTACGAATGACCAGTAGCGCCCCGCCTCGAATCGGTAGTAGCGTTCAGCCACAGTGCATGGACGAACGCGGAGTTAGTGAGCAATGGGGCAGAAAACGATAGGCGACAAAATCAGAAAGGTTGCAGCTGTCCCTAGTGCGCATGAGCAGTGGGTCCGAGATCTTCGTTACGCGATGATGCTGGAAATGGAATCGTTTATAGATCGCGAGAACCTACGCCGGGCGCTCTCTGCGCCAGAGGTGGAGGCTTTGCCCGGTCCTGATCGGCTTGCTTACCGGTTCAGTCGATGCGTTGACATGCTCGACATGATTGCGCCCGTCGAGAATGATCGCCCTGCTAACGCAGCCAGATTGGCTATCGATTTCGCAGACTATCTTCAAGCTCGACATCTGGACCCAGGCTGCGAGCCCCCAAGCTCACTCATGGGGGAACTGTTATCTATGGACCTCGGCATTTAACGGATTCCCCAGTCCTTCGCCTGCAAGCCCAAGGACTGGGATTGCGCATGACGCTTTCGTTAGCGCTGAGAGGTCTGAGGAGTAAAGTGCGATTTGCCCTCACCTAGTATCACCACCACAAAAAGGAAAAGCTTATGCGGAAGTTAAGGAGCATCGAAACTGTCGGGCTGAGCGTTCAAGAGATACTTAGCGAATTCAATGAACGGGCTGGAGAGTTTGGCGTAACGGAAGAGAACCTGGTGTCGGTGAATGTCACGACGCCCTCGCGTCCGATCAAGATGCTGGACGATGGAAAGATCAAAGAGGCCGCTGTTCAGGTAACTATCATTTACTGGAGCGACCGATGAGCCACATCAAAGCCCGCATCGAAGCCCTCCGAATGCTTGTGGGTGAACTCAAGAACGCAGAGACAGTCTTCGAGCGCGCATCGATCTTTGCTGCCATTCGAGGCTTGGTCGAAGACCTCGACAATGACGAAAGCCTCAATAGTTACGCTAAAGAGAAAGCTATCGGCGTGCGCTGGCACTCTGCTGCCGCGCTTGGCTTTGACGAAACCAATGGGCACTCATCCGAAGCCCACAGGGTCTGGGCGATGGGTGAGCTTAGTACCCTAGAGTCTGCATACGAATAACCTCAAGCCCGGTCCGTCGGGCTTTTTCTCGGCTGTACGAATCCCCAGTAACGCCGTGCCGATCTGGATAGTGGCCTCTGACCCAAATCCAGCTCCAAGGAGGCAACATGTCGTCATTGCTATTTTATACGGACGCAAAAGAAGCAATCGTCGCAACAGACACGCTTTTACATTATCCCGACGGGCACGCTCCCGGATATTCGAGCAAAGCCTTGGCTATTCCTCATCTCAAGATGATTGTTGCCGGGACAGGTTCGGCTGCTCTCTTCAACCGTTGGATCGGCTTGGTGAATGAACAGGGTTTTGCCCTCGATGTAGATGCGGTCAATCTTCATGCTCCCGAGTCGCTTCAATCCCTCTGGCGCGAATTGAATGCTCAGTTCCCCGCTATGCATGAGCAGACAGCAACGATTTATCACTTCGGGTTTTCCGACAAGACTGGAAAAATTCATGGCTATGGTTACCGGTCAGGATCGAACTTCAAGTCCGAGTGGTTAGCTTATGGTCTGGGAATAAAACCGCAGCTCGTCGACGCTGCTGCCATTGACCTCAACTCGTTCCCAGATTGCGCCGTCGAAATCATGCGCGCACAGGCGCTTCAGGAGAGCCAAAAATCGGCAAACCGGGTCTACATCGGTGGATCAGTTCAGATCAATCATTTGACCAGCAACGGGTACTCAATTTACGCACTTGGCGAACTCGTTTGAGCGGCGCGATGACGCAATACCAAGCGCGTGCGGTCGAGCCAGGGCCCGCCGAAGACAATGACCTCTGAAGGCCTGCCGTACAGGTGGTGCAGTAGGAACGGCCCGGGGCCGAACGTCGCAGCATCCTCATCTGGCAACGACGGATCGGTACCGAGGAATATCCCGGCGTGATTCGGGTAAACAGTGCGCCCCACTTCCATGACGACCATATCGCCGCGCTGTGGCTGGTCGACCCGGTAGAAACCGGCCGCCTCGTAGTTCGCCTCGTACAGGCTGACGTTATCCTTGCTCTCCCACCACCCGTCGGCGCGCTTGAATGCCTCGAACTCCAGACCCCACTCGCGCTTGTACCAGTCGGCGCAGACCTGCCAGCAGTCCCAGGCACCATGGACGAATGGTCGTTTGAGCAGAGGCGTCTCGCCCGTGGGAACCACCGTCCGCAAATCGCCCTCCGGCCAACTCAGAATGTGCCAAGGCAGCTCCGTGGCCTCGCACATCGCCAAGTCCCGCGGCGACGGCCGGCTGGTGGCATCCGGGTGGGAGTGAACAATGCCTATCACCTCGCCCAGGTCTTCCGCCGCGGCGTATTCCTCGGGATCGATGCGGAATTCCTCGTTCGGCTCGGTCGCGGTGTTCTTGCAGGGGAAGTACTGCTGCTTCCGGCCAACAGCCAACAGAAGCCCGCAGCACTCTTTCGGGTACTCGGCCGCCGCGTGCGCCTGGATCGCGCTCAAGATGTGTTTGCGCATGGTCAGCTCCGGGCGATCAGGGAAACGGCAGGGAAACCGCCGAAGGACAGTTCGTTATTCTCGCCGAAGCGCAATTTGCAGGACGAGAGGCAGCCCTTGCACTGGTCCAGCGCTGGGTCATCCGTTGGGTTGTCCTCGTCGTCGAACATGGCTGCGCCGGTGTAGTTACAGTCAGGGCCTCTGTATCCACCGGTCATAGCCCAGTGACAGAAGGTAGTCATCTGGCGGCCGGGAAGTCCGTGGTTGTCGATCTCGCCAGGAGAAGACAGCTCCCAGATCACGGCCTCACCGTCCTCGCTGGTCTTCTGGTCGATGTACCAGATTTCCAGCGCTTCCTGGGTAGGATCCGCAGTCGGGTTTCCGTCTGGGAAGTTCTCCGCGTCCAAGTACTGTGCAAGAGTTTCGCGAACCGTCAGCTTGAACTTCAACATGTCGTCGAAGGCCAGGCACAACGCGGTTACCCGCCCATTGACGTTGCCCGCAGCGAACGTTGGCCGGGAGGCTGTGCCGTCGCTGCTCGAGGATATTCCCTCAATCTGCACCGGCCAGGCCGCGTACTCTTCGCCCTGCCACCAAATCGACTTCGCTGGCAGCTCATCTTCTGAGTGTTCGTACAGCAGCAGTTCCTCTGGCGTGTGCGGGATGGCGTGACCGTGGAAGCGCAGGTAGTCAGCGCCATATTCGGTCCCGTCAATTTCGAACAGGCGGATCTCGCCGCCGGGCTCCAGTTTCTGAATGTCCGTGATCAGTGCCATGGGCGGTTATCTCAAGGGTGAAAAGTTTGTTCGAAGGTAGCGGTGATGGCGTAGACCTGGCCCCCGCGGTGAACCGGCTTGTACCCGGTACACTTGTAGAGTCCCAGCTCGCCAAGGGGCGGTTCCCAGAGAAAGCCCTTCGCCCCTTTGTGTCGGTCGATGAAGTCCATAATTTCCTTGATGCGCGGCTTCAGGCCGGTAAAGGTAACCGGCCAGGATTGCGACCGGTTGTTGATCCCATCCTCGACTGATTGCTCGTACCCGTCGCCGAGCTTCTTGGAGCGGACGCGCTGGACGATATCGCCCTCTGCGCCTTTCTCCATCGCCCAGTTGAATCGTTCGATAGCCATCATCGCCCCTTGATTGCATTGTTAATCACGCCGCCTTGGCGCATGTCCTTGCTGCGCAGCTCCTGATACTTCTGCTCCACGAACGTCGCCAGCTCCTTGCCGAACAGGTCGTAGCCAGGCGCGTCTGCCGAGGACGATGCGTTGCCGTCACCATCTATATGCACTTCGACATTGATCTGAGTTGCACCAGCACCGCCGCCCATAGCCATGACGCCCAGCTTGCCGCTAGAGGTGCGGGTCAGTGGCATGATTGCCTCGGGGCCAGCCTCCCCCATCACTCCCGTCTGTCCACCAGACATCCCGAAGGCTGTTGGTTTACTGACCACCGAGTTGGAGAAAGCGCCGCCATTGGCGAACATCTGCACACCACCCGCCCAAGCGCCGCCCTTGGCCTGAATGCTGCCAGGGGTGAAACCGGATAGGTCGCCAGAGTAGCCGGCCTGGGTTGAACCGGCCGATGTCGCACCACCACCGAAATACGATCCAGCTGCAGAAGCGGCAAGACCGAAGAGCGCACTCATCGCTTGGGAGCTGGCCTGCCGAACCGCGATGCGAGCCATATCAGCCAATACCGACTTGGTGAATTCCGAGAACGATCCCTTCCCGGTCGTAGCGAAGTTGACAACGGCATCTTCCATCGAGCTGAAGGCGTTCCCGAACAGGGCCTTCGTCTGGCCGGCAATGTTGCGCGCCGAATCCAGGTAGTTAGCCCAGGCCGATGTCGCGCCCTTAGTCCAATCGCCCTGTGCGGCTTCAACATCTGCATAGTTCTGGCGGATTTGATCAGTGGCTTTTTTGTTCGCGTCTGCGAGAGCCTGGGACTTGCGAGTGAACTCCTCATCCGACATGTTTCGCGAAGGGTCGGAGCGCTGGTTTTCAAGTTCCAGCGCCTGCTGGGCGAACCGGTCTTGCTGGCTGTTCAATTCACCGTTCAGCGCGTTCTGGCGATCTCCCTGGCCTACGCCAAGCACGGCACGCTGGCCAGCCAGCTCTAGGGTTCGCTGCTGCTGGCCCAGCGCCTGGACGTAGGAACTGATCGCCCGCTCCTGCTTGGCGAGTCGCCCGGTTTCGTTGGTAGCCAATACTTCAAGCTGGCTATCCGCATCCTTTTGCGCCTTGACCATCCCAGCACGCGCATCAGCGATCTTCCGATCCAGCTGGATGCTTTGCGCGGCAGTGGTGGTCTTCTTGCTCTTGGCCGCCTCCAGAGCCGCAATCTCCGCCTCGTAGGCCGCGGTTACTTCGTCGCGCTCATTCCCGATCAGTGCTTCTCGCTTTAAGGCGTAGTCAGCCTGCGAGACGAGTCCTGCTTTCTGCGCTGCGTCCAGTTCCTTCTGGGCGTTTTTGTACTCCTCGCTGATGGCTGCCAGGCTGTTCTTGGCATTGTTGAAGCCGGTCAAATCGACCGGGGTTCCGGCGGCCTTCGAATCCTTGAATTGGTCGTTGATGTTCGCCAGGTTCTTGTCGATCGCCGCCTGATTCAGGCGCGGGTCGTTCGGCGCAACCTTGCGGATGTCTTCGAGTTGCCGCTTGTACTCCTTGATTGCCTCGTTGCGCTTCTGCTCGTTCGTCCATGCGGATTTAGTCAAAGCGTCGATTTTCGTCATCGACGATACGGCGTCACCCTGGGCTTTCGCCTGCTCCCCCTCCCACTTGGCGATGTCAGCTTCTGCAGCCTTTTGGTCTTCCAGCATGTTGAGACGATTCGAGTAGAGGTCGATCATCTCCTGCTTGTTTTGGAACAGGCCGACGTCACCGCTCTGCGCTTGGGCCAAATCCCGTCGAGCCTGTTCGATATCAGCGCCAATATTGCTGCGGCCAATGTTCTTCAGGCTATCGGCGGCGCGGGCAACTGCGTTGTACCCTTTTTCCCAGAAACTCAGGTTCTCCAGGATTCGGGGCGTGCGCTCATTGATTGCATCGGCGAACGACTCGGTGGCCAGCTTCACGGCACCCGCGTGGTCCCCCTGCTTCTCCAGCGCAGCGATCTGCGAATAAACCGAGGCAGTCAGGTAGTGATACTGCTCATTCAGCGCCGCAGAAGCTTTGACGGGGTCGTCGGCGAGCTTTTCGAATTCGGCAACTGTGTTGCTTACCGCCTTGCCGGTAGCCTCTTGCATTGATACGGCGGCCTGGGTGATTCCGGCAAAACTATCGCCGGCGATCTTGCCCTTGCCGGCCAGCATGTCCAGGACCGCTGCGGCCTGCCCGGTAGTGCCAACAGTTGCACCGACCTGACGGGCCATGTCGCCTAACTGTCCGGCACTGACCCCAGCATAGTTGCCGGTCAGTATCAACGACTCGTTGTAGCTGTCCTGTTCCTTTCTGCCCTTGTAGTAGGAAACCGCCAAGCCACCCATGGCAGCAGTGGCCAGCGCGATGGGGGCGATAATAGCCAGAAGTCCAGCAGCTGATGCCCCAGCCCCAGCACCCAACTGGGCAACAGCCCGAACACCGCTCCCCCAGTCACCGGAGGACAGTGCATTCCCCAGCTGTACGACGTTTTCCTGAGCCTGGCGGGTACCGAGGCGCAGTTTGTCGAAGCCCGTGGTGGTTTTTTCGAGTTTTCCGTAATCCTTGTCTATCTTGGCCAGGGCGCTGTTGTACTGCTCCTGGCTGATTCGACCCTCGTCTAGGTGCTTGCCCAGTTGCTCAACCTGTGTATCCAGTTTGGCCAGCGCAGCACGAGCAGGATCAATGGCACCCAGCAGGCTGTTCAGGGCCTTTTGCTCATCCATGGCCGACTTCGCCAGGGCTACCTGCTGCTTGTCGAGCTGCGCCGAGATCTTCGCGGCCTCAGCCTCTCCATAGGCGCCTGTCTTGGTCAGCTTCGCCAGCGCGTCACGCTGTTTCGCCAGGTCCTGGGTGGTTTTAGTACTGGTGGACAGCGACTTCTCCAGCGCCTGCATTTCGTTCATCAGCGAAACGGCGGACTGCTCGGCCCGGCCGCCGGCCTTCGCCATTTCATCCAGGCTAGTTTTCGCCTGGATTGCATCGGCCGAGTCGATCTTGACGCCGAGTTCTGCAATGTTCATCGACTCACCTTGAATAAGTGCCCGGGGTTACGGGCTGTTTTCCCTTTCCTCCGCCATAACGCGCAGGGCTTCGCCTTCCAATACCTGCAGGTCAGGGAAGATTTCAGCGAGTTTTTTCTTCTTGATGCCGAGGAAGCCGGCCACGTCGCGGATGCAGCTGTAGTCGAGACCGATTGCGCCGCCGGCGCCGGCACGCCATTGAGTGGACATCCTGTTGAACAGGAGGAAGGCAGACCAAAGACATGGCCAAATCTCAAACTCTTCCTCTACGTCCTCAGCGTCCCAGCCAAATGCGGCAAGCTGCTCCGCATTGGGAGGAGGCTCATACAGGGCGCGGGCGGCGCGAATCAGTTTCCCGTGCGGGCCTTGGCGTAAGCAGCCTGGTAAGCATCTACAACAGCCTCGGTTGTTCCGTGGCACGAGGTCACCAGCGCCTTGATTCCCTCGTCGTTGAACTCGTCGTCGAACTCCCAGCCAACAACCAGATCCTTGATTTGCTGCATCTGGTTTTCGGTGTCGACTGCAACAATTTCGGACACGGTAGGCTTGTCGCCGAACCGATCTAGACCCTCCTTCCGACGCTGGTTCCACTCATCGAATAGCGCCGCCAGCTCAATCCGGTTTCGGTATTTGAAGGTGAATTCAACCTTCACCGGATCTTGGCCAACTACGGGGACCATCACCGTGCCCGAGAAGGTCGGCGCTTGGGCAATCTTGAACTTCGCCATGATTAAGCCCCGCCGCCGGCAACTACAGGAGCGCGATAGGCGGTGATTTCAGCGTTGATGGTGAAGCCAAAGGAGACCGCCGCGCCTTCGTTTCGCACCAGCGTGGGGGTTTTGTTGAAAGAGGCGTAGCCGGCGTAGTAGATCGTTTTGCCGTTGGGCAGCGACATACGCAGAATCCGCACTTCCTTTTCGCGGTCGGCTTTATCGAGCTCTTCGTACCAAGCCAGGCTGTCGTCGTCAGCCAGTTGGAAGGCGAACGCCTGCGCATTTTTGGTGGTCGGGATCTGCTTGTCGCGGCGCGCCTCGAGCGGCGCGTAAGTCCAGTACTGCTGCTCGCCGCCGGACATCGAGTTACCGATCACCTGATTGACCGCTACCCAACCAGTAACTTTCTTCGCGGTACCTCCACTGATGCCATCCGGGAAGAAAGCCACGTTGGAGGTGTCGATGCCTTCCAGGGTGAATGCTCCAGCGGCCGCGTTGGATACACGGACGGCTCGCTCATTGATGTCCTCCCAGCCGGAAGTGATAAGAAGGATATCGCCATTGGCGAAGCCGTTTGCGGCGCTAGTAGCGACACCCGGGTTCGCGTTGCTGATTGAAGAAATCAGCTTGGCGGCAGCGAATCCGCTGGAAATCGAAAGTGTTGCCCCGTTGGGGAAATAAACAGACATGGGTTTTCCTCTGTGCAGAAATGACAAAACCCGCTCAATGGCGGGTTCCGGGGTTGCCCAACGGGCGAATTTGTTTGGTGCTATTCAAGTTCCATATTGCTACGAACCTCGTCTAGTGGGATTCCAGACTTTGAACCGACGACGACGCCTGTGAGCCCGCAAATGGGGCAGCAAGCATGCCGATCCTCGTACCACTTGATGATCTCTTCAGGTTTCAGCCATGCGCCGCAGCCAGTACAAAGGCACCTTTCGCTCTCGCTGATTTCCTCACGATTCCGATAGCAGTGGTCATCTACCAACTCGCTCAGATACTGAAGACGTTGCTTCCTATTTTCGTCCATCGCCGGTCCGCCCTACCAATCTGTAATGGGATTGTACTCTAGGGGATCAGTAGGTTTCGGCGCGGTACTGGAAGGACACCGGCAGGGTGAAGGCTGTGTCCTCAGTCTGCTCGGGGCCTGGCTCAACAGGAGTCATGATCAAAGCCGTTAGCTCGTCACGGATTAGACGATCGTTCAACGGGTACAGCGCGGCAAGTTCATCGGCAATCGTCTCGGCACCGCCAGAACCATTGCCTGTCGGCGTTACGATGGTGATTTGAAATAGACCGGTGTAGAGCCGATGCTCGCCGGCCAAGTCATTGCTGTCGGTTCCGGCTGGTAGAAGGAACGCCCTGAGGTACGTTTCACCGCTGTTCGGGGTGAATGGCACGTTCTGGTAGGCGATGCGCAACGCAGGCGTTCGGGCCGCCGCCCAGGCCTTCAGGCGCGACTCCAGCAAAGTGCGGATGATCTTGTGGCTCATACCTGGTTGTTCCTGATTGCCTCCAGCACGATCTGCTGGAAGCGGGCCACGGTGATGCGGACCATGCCGCCGGGTGCCTGCTTGGAATGGCCGAACTCCAGCGGGATCGCGTAAGGCAAATTGTTGATGACGTAGGCCATCTGCCCGGCGGTGAAGTCGCTCATCGCGGCCACCAGTGCAGCGACAGTCTCGGCGCCGCTTGGGTCAACCTCGTCGAAGGTGACGCTCTCGACCACGCCAAGGGAGATGTGCCAGTTCGCGCGGAACCGGCCGCCGACGTAGCCTTCCGGGGCGATGATGTCCATCTCGTCGTTCAACTTGCGGCCTTTCTTGAGCCTGCCGCCCTTGGTGAGATTGGCAGGGTCACTGCGCAGCTCGGCGTTGTAGTCGTCGACGGCCTTGTTGTACTGAGTTGCCACAACGTTCTGAGCCCATATCTCCGGGTTACCCACGGGAGACATGCGGATCAGGCTTGTGCCAACTTCGATGATGATCTCGCGCACACTGGCGTCGATGGCTTCACCAGTCTGGGCAGCGAACTCAGCCAGGCTCAGGGCAAAGCTGCCGGGCTGGCCAGCGCCCGCCCGGCTCATGACCGCACCTGCAACTCATACAGGATCGGTGTACCCGCGGGATTGATCTCTTTCATCGGAGGCACGATTGACCAAGTGCGCCCCTGAACGATCACCTTGTCCAGCAGATCCGGCACCCACTCCAGCCCCTGCGCGGCGATCTTGAGCTTCTTGTCGCCCTGCCTGATGAGGCTGTTGGTTTGGAATTCCTGGCCAGTGAAGTCGAGCAGGATGCCCTGGGCCATTTGCTCGATGGTTGCGCCCGGCGTTTCGCCGCCTTTCTCCGGGTCGTATTCACCCGGCTCCGCCTTGCTAATGGTCACAGGCTGGCCGAACTCTGTAATCATCTCCAGAGCCATCACGGCCATTTCGTCGTAGAAGGTCATGGAATTTACTCAAGGAAAACGGATGAATAATCAAGAAAAAGGAGCGTATTTGCTCGAGGCGATCTCGCATCTCGAAAAGTCGATTGATCAGGGTCGCTTTGCGGAGTTCCCGTATAGGATGTCGTTGCGGGAACGGATACGACTGGTACTGCGCGGAACCAGAGCTGAATGTTTAACGAAGGACATTCAGGACAGATATGTGCCCACCGCTGGTAATTTCTCTCCCATTCCCATAACGGTACTGGCCGCCGCTATCAAAGGGAGTAGCGATGAATCACTTTTGAAGATTTTTAAAGCAGAGCTGCTTGAGAATGACCTCGGAATGTAGCGTCACGCCCGAACTGCGAACAATCCGCGCTTCTGTAGGTAGTCGGCAAACTGCGTAGCACTCGGTCGGTCAGGCGCCGCCGGTAGCAGTCGGCCGCTGGTGTTTGGGATCGTCGCGTACTCGCGAGTTACCGCGCCCTCTACACGCTCCAGCGTCACAGCGCCTTTACGCTTTTCGATTGGGTCGATGTCGTCAGCGTGGATCTCGGCCGCCAATGCCATCTGGCCATACTGGATGCGCGCCGGTAGGTAGTTGTCTGGCTTGATCTCGCAGTCCAGCTCAACACCCCGGCGCGGCCAGGCCAATGCCTGACCACTGCTCATCTTGCGGCCTTTCCAAGTCTTGCCATCCATCGCCAAGGCAGCCCGGCGCAGCAACGCTTCCTGCACTGATTCGTCCGCAGGGATGGTCACGCCGAACTTGCCGGCGTACATGACGAGATCCGCAGCGCTCGCGTAGCTTTCGGCGTCAGGCTTGCCGGTACCGTCCTCGATGATGAGAGTCATGAATCAGCTCGCTGGGATGAGTTTCTGGATTTCTGCTTTCGGGGCTTTCGGATCGAACTCGATGCCCTGAGCGGTGAGCCACGCACGCAGATCGGCTACGCCCATTTTTGCCGGGTCAGTCTCAGCAGAACCGCCGGCCTCGATGACATCTACATCGACCTTGGCAGCTTTATAAGCCTCGACAACGGCAGGCCAATCTCCCACCACAGTGACTTTGGTCACGCCGGATTCTGGTTTGTCGAAGTACTGCGGGTTGCGATAGCGCTTATCCGGATCAAAATCCGACGTCTGCGCAGAGTAAGTCAGTTCCATGAAAATCTCCAAGGCGGCCCACAGCGGACCGCCAGGTGGAATGAACGCCGATTAAGGCGCGGACAGGTCAATCAGGACGCCGGCGGTGACCTTGTCGCTGGTAGCGTACTTGGTCCAGTTAGCACCAGCACCAATCGCCGCCAGGTTCGGATTCACGCCACCGGTGGTGTCCTTCCAGCTGTAACCCAGCAGGTCCAGATTGAAAGTACCCTCAGCGCGGAAGCCCATCGCCAAGTTTTCCTGGGTGTTGATCGGGTAGGAGCGGAAGCCAGGAGCCTGGGATTCGGTGATTTTGATGGCACCAGCCTGCAGACCAAAGATGGTTTCCGAAGGGATGGTGTCCGATACCAGAACCGGTTTACCCATGGTGCCAGGCTGGCCGCCGTAGATGACAACGCCGGCTTCCTCGTAGACCTTCTCGGTGATGGCCTGGTCGACCATGTCGAAATAGGTTGCCGAGTCCATGGTCCACAGCGCGATACGGCCGAATCGATCACCGAATTTGCGCATGCCCTTGGTCAGGGCCTTCTTGCCATCGGTGGCGAAACTGGCGGCAGCAACCATGTTTGGGTTGGCACCGATAGCAGCCTTCAGTGCTGCCATCGCGTACTGAATGTAGCCTTCCAGCACTGCATCGGCATAGTCGACCCCTACGAGCTCAGAGAACTCCTCCGGAGAGCGCGCACGACGCTTGAAGGCCTCTTCAGTGGTTTCGTACGGACCGTACTTGAAAGGCACCTTCACACCGACCATTTCGCCCGAGCCAATCTTCTGGCCCGCTACTGCGGCGGTGGAATTGACGTCACGGTGGGCGATGGAACCGCCCAGCTTGTAGAAGGCGCGCTTGCGCAGGTCGCCTTCGATCAGCTCGTTGTCCAGCACCAGCGCGCCGTTGGAAGAAGCGTTGAACACATCGATCACGTCCTGGATGCGCTCCAGGTAAGCGGTTTGGGCAAGGTCGTTGTAAACGATCATGTCCGAGTTGACGGTAGTCGCCATGGGTTACTCCATTATTTGGGCAATTTCAGGTACGCGTCCTGGCCGTTTTTCGTGATGAATTCACGCTTGGCCACAGACGTCATTTCGGAGCGCTTCAGTGCGGCATTACCGCCACCCCCGCCCGGGGCATTGGTTCCTGAAGCCCTTGGCCACAGATGAGGCGTGCTTTCGCGCAGAGATTCCGCCCATTCGAGCGGGGTCAAAGGGGTCTTACCGTCTTTGCCCAAGATGGCTTGGCCTTCCTTATCGACAGCGACGGCCTCGCCCTCTTCGTTGAGCATGAACTGGCCTTTGGCGCGCAGGATCAGGTCGTCTGCGGCTTCTGGCAGCGCCCCGGCCTTGATGGCGGCGGAGCGGATGGAGTCGCCCAGGACTTTGTCCCGGAACTTCTCTGCGAAGGACTCGGCCTTGTCGGCACGATCCTTTTCGGCCTTGAGCTGCTTGTCGAAGTCACCGCGCAAGCGCTCGGTGCGCTTGGTGAAGACTTCGTCGATCTTGCCCTCGGTCAGGAGCTTGGTTTCTTCGTCCTGGCCGGCTTTGGTCAGCAGGCCTTTCACGGCGTTGAGGTCCAGGCCTTCAAACTGGGTTTCGAACTGGGTCAGCTTGCCGGTGGTTTCTTTCAGCTTTCCCAGCAGCTCGGAGTTCTTGGTTTTCAGCCCGGAAACGGATGCTTCAACGGCAGTCGCGATAGCGGCCTTGATTGCCGGATTTTCCAGGTCGATTTCGTTTTCTTCTGCCACGTTGATGCACCCCTTGGGTATGTGTTGCCCACTTTGCAGGCATAAAAAAACCCCGGCATTGCCGAGGTTTGTGAGTTGCTTTTTGCAGCGAGTGGTAAGCCGATTAAAAATCCTCAAGAGTTTTCAGCATTGCATCGAACATCAGCTTTGCCACTTCCTGATAGTCCTCTTCACCTTTTAGTTTACGGACCACGTTTATGCCTGGAACCGTCAACACAAGCTCACCAGATTTCCCGCTAAGCGACGCCGAAACAAACACGTCCGTTTTGGGAAGACCTGCGTCTCCACCAACACTTACAGCCACATCAAAACTCACTGAGTCTCCGTGATTAAGCTTTGCAAGCAACGGAAAAACACTTTCATCAGTCTCTGAGACTATGCGGACGATGTCGGTCTCGACGACAATCAAGCCCAGATGTTTACGAAGAGCGTCTTTAATCCCCCTCAATGCGTCGCGGGCATCAGCTCGATATGCAATCAGAGCCTTAGTGTTCAATGCATAGGCATCAGTAAGCTGCTTGTATTTCGACATTTCGCTATAACCTTTTAATTCCTTTTTGAAGCATGGAATTTATAGGGTTGCCCTTTCAAATGCCAGTGGCTCTAAACTCTTCATCTGCACCAAAGTGAGCGGAGCGAAGTTGCGGTCAAGCTGCAGCTCCGCGAACCGCTCTACGCTCAGCCCGCCCTCGCGGAACAGCTTCGCCCGCACTGGACCGATTGCCATGTCTTGGAACGACGCCGGCTGTTGCAGAAGCCAGTGATAATAATCGAGACTCGCGCTTACCTGCCCCGCGCCATCAGCTCCGACCGAAGCCCGAGTAGCGCCCTTGGCGAACATCTCGCTGAGTTTGGTCAGCAGGACAAAGGTGGTGCGGCAGTTCGGGTGAAACGGCGGCCGTGGCCCGGAATTGACCGAAAACCGTCGTTTGTCCATCGACCGGCATTGCTGACTGGTCTTGCTGTCCAGGGTCGCGACCATTTCTACCTCAGACACGATGTCTGTGTTTGTCTTGGCTACCTCCATCCGCGCCTGGGACGACACATGCTGAATCGCAGTGTGAACGACCGTGCTGGCATTGCGGTTGGTGGTGGCGAGGATACCGTCCTGGTAGCCCGCAGACTTGGTGCCTCGGATGTTGCGGATGATCTGGAAGTTCGTCTGCCCCTCAAAGAAGCCTTGCCGAATAGTGCCGGTGACGCGATCGCGCTCCGCAGTGGTCCAACCCTTGATAAAGGACTTCAGCAGCTTGCCGCCACCGGTGCCGCGCACACTGAGCGGGTTTGTCAGTACCGCCGTGCGGATTGCCGCAGCAGTCGGCGCGACCACATCCAGAGACACGCCAACCGGCGCAGACCGGGCCAGACTCGATGCCTCAAACTCAGCCTCGTAGTTGGCGATGTCGATCAGATCAAGGTTCAGCAGCGCGCTGTAGCGGTCGAAGATACCCAACAGCAAACTGTCGACTTCCGTCAGCAACGCCTCCAGGCGCTTCGCGTTGTACTCAGTCAGATCCGACTGGGTTAGACGGTCGCGGATGGAGCGGTCGATCTCCTTCAGGAAGGGAGCAAACTTGCCCACCTCCCCGGCCTTCAGCTTTTCCAGGAAGACCGCGTGCCGGATCGTAGCGTCAAGGACTGCTTGGTTTTCCGCCATTTACGTCGCCCTCATCATCCAGGCCCAGGCCATCGCTCTGTTCCGATAACTCTCCGTCGATCTGCTCGTCTGTGCGTTCAGGCGCGATCAAGCCCAGCTTACGCAGATATGCCCGCAGGTCAGCTTTAGCGAAGCCACCGTTCTGCCAGAGACCGACAAGCGCCGTGATCATTTGCGGATCCGCCGTCAGCTCAACGAACTCCTGATTGACCTGGTAGGAGACTTTGCTGTCCGCGATGCCCATGTAGGCACTGCACCACATGATCGCCCGGGTATAGGCCTCGCTGACGTTGGCAGCACAGCCGGCGAGCACCGAGGTAGATGCAGACTGATCGCCGCGGGATTCAGTAGCGGTCTTGGCGGCGAGCGAAGCCACGACCATGCGTGCCCCGAGCTCAATCATCATCTGGTTCTTGTCGGCCATGGCCTCCTTGACCAATGTGTTCGGCAGCGGCTGCGCGTAACCAAATTGACCGCCGGCCGGTAGCATCATCGGGGCACGGGAGCCGACGTAAACGCCATTCTTCTCCATCCAGTCGCGCCACTGCTCGTCCAGGCCGCTGATCCATGGCTGCGCCTGACCACACCAGAACACACTGTCTTCGTAGTCAGCACTGTTCCGGTAATGGCCCAAGTTGATCATGGCGATGTCGTACAGCGGCGACTCATCGATGCTCGGGTCGTTGTTCTGGGCACCGACGAAAGTGAATGGAATCTCTTTCAAGCGCCCCGTGACGCCTACAGGCTTGAACTCAGCGACAACAGTCAGCGGACCGCCGCCTTTCGGACCAGACCGACGCCAGACCCGGCAAGCAAAGCCCTCAGGCTCAAGCGCCAACTCGCGATACTGCTCAATCACCTTGAAGCCGAAGCCATCCACCTCCTCCGGCGCCTCTCGCAGTACCACCAAGGTGAGCACGCTATGCCCATTCACCATGCCGGTGCGCCAATTGATGATGTCCTCGGCGCAGTACGACAGGATCACTGAATGCCCGCCGGCGCCGTCATCTTGGTGGAAATCCACGTACAAGCCGTGCCGCCCGGCCTCAAGCACCTTTTCCAGTGTCCCCTGGGAGTGCTGGTAGATGCTCACGCCGGATCCGTTGGCGTTGTCCTGCAAGTACTCCAGCTTCTTCGGCACGGTAAGCGTCGGATCTTTGTGGAAGGCCAGGCCAAGCAGTCCATTCCGGGTGTGCCCGGTAGCGTTCTTGAACACTGCCCGTTCACGATATGCCTTGTTGCGGTCCTGGTTCTCTGGCGACTTGTCGTGGGCGTTGATGTAAGGCAGTCGGTCGACGACCCGATGCTGGCCTGCGCATACGTCCCGTACGGTCGCCCAGCGGTCAAGCGCTTCCAAGTAGTCCGCCCGCTTGAAGGAGACGTCGTTACTCATCGGGCGTATCCCATTTTGATGGCGGTGACCGGTTTGATGATCGGGTACTCGCGGTGAATGAAGTAACCACCGCCGTCATTGGGGTGGTCGTTACCCTGGCTCTTGTCTGGCTCGCCATTCGGAGCCCATATTTGCTGCTCAAGACAATCGGCGTAAGTCGGACAGGTGAACGGATTGACGAGGTACCGCCGCTCGCCCTGCGCATTGCAGAACATGGCATTCATAGCGTTGATCCGATCCTTTACCGGAGGGTTCGCCGCCGGCGCGATGACTGTGAAGCCTGCCTGCTTGAGCATGGCGATGTCGGTCACGCTGGCATTGACAGATTTGCGAGAGTCGCCGGAAGCGTCCGGGTAGATCCGGATCTCGCAGGTCTTTTCAAAGTCATCGCCGTTGTGCCGCCAGTACCGCTCCTTGATGCGCTTGATCATGTCCGGCGTGTCGTAGCCATCCACCAACTCATCCACAGCCCTGGGCATGCCCTGATCACGCTTGACGTGGGTAATTGCCGCCATCTTCCCGACGTTGAAGTCCATGCCGATGAACAGGGGTTCACCAGGCTGCACAGTGTCGAAGCACTGATTCAACCTGCGATCATAGGCGTGGTAGATCGAGCCGGACGTCAGGTTGACGAACTGCCCGTTCAGGTATGCGCGGATCAGCTGCTGCGGGTACGACTCCATCAGCGACGGGATGTAGTCATCCGGCAGGTTCAGTTCATTGTCGAACGTGCTGGCCTGGACCAGGCCGTACATGTCCTTGAGTGCCGGCTTTTCCCGGATCTGCTTCACGAACTGCTGATAGACGAACTTGAACCCCTCGGGGGTAGTTGTCACGTCTACGCCGTTCTTGAGCCCCGGCATTTTGTAGCGCATCCGGGCAATGATTTTGCGCCAAGCATGCTGGGCCTTGAGCGACGGCAGCACATCCAGTTCGTCCACCAGCGCATGGCCGATCTTGAAGCCGACGATGGTCTGCGGCTTCTCCATAGAGCGGCAGATTGTCGTGCTGCGGTATTGCCGGCCGCTGTAGAAATCGACCTCTTTGTCGCTCTCCTTCGTCCTGACTTTCAGGCCCCAGTCGTAGGCGACCTCTTCAATCGTGGGGAAGAAAATGTCGCGGATCTGTGGGTAGGTCGGAGCGAAGTAGCCCGAGTTGATCCCGGGCCATTCCCATACATGCTTACACAGCGCCGCGCAGCCCACCCAGGTCTTGCCAGAGCCAAACCCGGCCACGAACCCACGGAACTTGTGCGGGAGCAGGAGGAAGTCAGCCTGCGGAACATTCAGGCTCGGCATCCGGTTTCCTCGCATTGATCACTTGAACCGTCACGGCTGTTGGTACCGCGGGTTCGTCTTCGGCGTCAGCCTTCTTCTGTCGGTTGACATAGACATCGCCGACTTCTTTCGCGGCCTGCTCCAGGATCTGCATCGCGAGGCCGATGTTCTTCATCGACTCTGCCCGCTCGACGAACCGGTTCATGGCGCGCAGTCGGTACGCACGGTTGGCGATCGGGATCTCGGCCGTCTCTTCGCGAAAGCGCTTTCGGGTGTCGTGGAACAGGGTCACCCACTTCTTCGCCAGGTCACGCCCCGCTCGCTTTGTCGGGTCTTGAGCCTCGCATTGCTGGCGAGTCACATCTAGCCCGAACTCTTCCCGGACAGCGGCTGCGACTTGAGAGGGAGTGTCGAAGCATGCCAAGGCCTGAACGATGAAGCCTTTCACCTCATTGTTCAGGGCTGCCATAGGGTAAATTCCGTCTTGGGTCTGTCAGGGGTCAGGCCAATCTGAGCAGACAGGTTCCGCAGGCCCTCGCAATGTTCAATTTCCCCACCTCAGCAGGACTGTTTGCAGCATCCACCAACGCTTGAACGTCAGGGCTCGCCCCGTACCGACGCACCACACCAATGAACTCTTCGACGTCATGGCCTTGGAGCTTGATCTTCGGTGCGCCGTCTTGGGTGAAAGCTGGCTGACCGTACTTGTCGGTCGCATGAGCCAGGTGATAAAGCTCGTGCTCAATCAACGCGCAGAACTCAAGGTCGCTGCACTGGGCGCAGTAGTCAGCGGCCAACGTGATGATGAAAGCCGGCACGTCGCCGAACCAGTCACGCATCTGTTGCTCCATCCGAGCCTTCTGCCAACCACCGGCGCGGAACGCTACCTGCTCGGCCTGGCCCAGCACTGTGCGGCCCTGCTTCTCGAATGCGGACGATGCCCACATGACCCGCACGTCAGCGTCGATCAGGTGAGCGTGGTCTTCGTTGTGGATGCTGCCGGTGTCGGCGAGAATCTCGGCTTGGAGCCATTCCCACACTTCGGGGGCGGGCGCCAAGCGGATGCCCATGTCGGTTAGCTCGGACAGTACTAGCAGTGACGCAGGAGGCATTGGTCTGTGCATTTGGAGTGCGTCCGGTGATCAAGCCACACGAGCGCTAGAAACTACACGCAGTTGAGTGGCGGGCGTGATGCCAGAGTGCTTCAATCGATCCGCACTTTAAAAAAGGAGATGTGCAATGGAGTTTCTTAAACCGCTCAGTATCTTTTCGCTGGGCTTTTACTCGGCAATCGGCGTAGCTGCGTTAATCGCCCTGTACTTTTTATTCTACGGAGCCCGCTGTGTAGATTCGTGGATGAAGCGCCAGCCAATGCCAACAGACCGTGTATGGGCCTATGTCGTCATTGCGGCGCTTTTGGGGCTGTGCATCGGAAGCTTCGCACAGGGGTTTGCCGAAATTCATACCGAATGTGCAGCCTACGGTCAGCCTGTTGGGCCGTGCATCTTTAAACGAATCAGTCCCTAGGCTGTAACGGCCATCCGACTGGAAAGGCGCGTTCGATTGCCTCCCAGTCGGGTTGCTTCGTCGTACTGGCCCCCTAGCTTATTTTTCATCAGCGACGTAATAGCCTTGGTCTGTAGCGATTGCATAAACTGCGGACAGCGCCACAGTAATAACGCCGTTACCGCGCTCTTGTCCTGAAATGGAATGGACTCGATAAATCACCTCAGCGCCATCGTCACTCGTAACCTTTCCATCTCCGGTTATACGCACCGCCCACACCTGGCGGAAAGCTGGCTCGCCGGAATCCAATGAGACGACCTTTTCAAAAACGTATCGAGCACTGATGTGTCCATCAATGAGCTGGATAACCACTATTGCGCGAGCTTGTCCGAATGGAGTGCTAATACTAAGCGTGATGCCATCGGCGCCGATCGCACAAGACGTCCCCCATGCATCGGTAGCGTCATCGCTATTGAGCATCTCGTTGACGCCTTTGCTCAGCTTGGCCGCGAAAGACTTTACCTGCCCTGCGTGGAATGCCGCGCTCATGATCAAACTGTACTGATTCGCCTGTATTAGTCTGAAGCTCATACCAACCTCCTTTTGATGAAGGATGAGTATGCATGATGCTGGGACACGATTTGTATGCTAGCGAAGCGTGTCGCGCCCTACCGTTTCTTCTCACAACCCATGCAGCGCTCACAGTTCAGGTGCCGGCAGATCCAGGCTTTGACCCGCTGCCAGTAGGTGACCATGAACAGATGGCGGATGCCGGCCAGGGCCAGGGCGACGTGCAGCGTCAGCCCGGCAATCGTGGGTCCGAATAGAAAGCTGTTGTGCCCGGTGGTGACCACGTAGGCGCTAATGGCGACGGTGGCGTAGATAAGCTTCCCAAGGATGCCGTCCCTCACCTTTCCACTCACCACGCACCAGAAGGCCCACAAGGCGATCAGGCCGCAGGCGATGGAGTTGATCAGTTCAAGATTCATGGTGGATTGCCTCCCCCGAACCGCTGGCGGATGAACGCCCAGAGGTCAGCGGCTTTGATGGCCCGGGTGATTGCTGCAATGAGCGATCCGCCGAAGGTGCCCAGGAGGAACCCGACACCCGCCACACTGCGCGGCTCAACCACTCCGAAATATGAGCTAATCAGGCCTGTCAGGTAATGGGCGCAGACCGCACCTGAGAAAATGAAGATGGCCCAGGCCTTTCGGTCTACCAAGTCATCGCGGTGCCAGAAGCTGGCGGCGATTGCGCCGAGCAGTCCGGCAAATGCCCAGTCGAGCTTGTCGAACAGGCGCTGTAGAAACTCCATGCCTTCGACTCCGACTGTGCATGATTGAAGAAAAGGGCCGGTGTGAGCGGCCAAACGCTGGGGAGCAGCGGCGAATAGGTCAGCTCCAGCAGCACTCCCAGCTGGGGGCAATAGGTGTGGGGAGCCGAAAATGAAAGCCCCAGCTAGTGCTGAGGCATAGAAATTCCTAAACGTGCGCCCATGGACCAAGGGCACACGGTTTTACGAGTGAGACTGCTTAAAGCCTCTCCGCTATCAGTTACGACAGCACATCCCAGCTCACCCAGACCTCACCACTGTTGCCGCCCGCGTGCCACAAACCGTATCCAGGAGGAAGCAGGATAGGGAACGAGTTAATCACAGTGCTCGAACCCGCCTGCATCACCAACGGATAAGAGTTTTCGCCGTTGAACTGGGGTTTCACTGGGCCAGTGAAAAGCTTTCCTGCAATGATGGCCACCGTGCTGATCACTACCCCCTTGGTGTTAGTTGCCGGATTGATGAGCTGGTAAAAGTTGCCCGCAACCGAGTATGCGTTGCTTGCGCCATATTTTACTGGTTCCATTTTTTCACCTATTAAGTCGAATGATTTTTAGCGGAGGATTCCGCTTTCATGTCGCTCAAAGGCGATCGCTCGAGGCTCGTGGCCTTCACATGATTCAACGTCCCGCACCGGGAACATTTGATCTGGATCTGGGTGTACTCGCCCACGCGGGCCAGTAGTCTGTTGCACTTTCCACATCTGCAATCTTTAAGCATCTGCAAAGCCTTATCGTTTTCTGCTAGGCTCCGCCCCGCTCGCGCGAGCAGTGAGGGCCTTGGCTGGCTTGCAGGCTGGTTCTGCGATCTGGCGTCTCCCTTGGGTGTTCCAGCACCCTCTGGAGTCGCCCTCTCTTTTCTCCGTACCGAAGCAAAAAGCCCCGAATCTATCGGGGCTTTTTGCATTCCGGGGTATCGGTAAGCCCCTGCGAATGCAGAGGCCTTGAATAGGCTCGGAGCAAATACAACAAATATGTTGTATCACCACAAAACTGTTGTATACTGAACTCATCCAAACAACGAGGCGAGGTGATGAAGTTCAGCGAGTTCAGACGATGGTTGAAGGCCCAAGGGGTGACCTTCGAAGCAGGCAAAGGAAGCCACTTCAAAGTCACCGCCCCGAACGGCAACAAGACAACCTTCGCGGACCACGGATCCAAAGAAA
>Ga0213822_1000330_pt1 | contig 39955 bp, 38 predicted proteins | sample MC6MC0908MG_FD_179872 | JGI IMG/M metagenome (GOLD analysis project Ga0213822, IMG submission 179872) | Enriched soil aggregate microbial communities from Iowa State University, Ames, United States - MC6-MC0908-MG | ecosystem: Environmental > Terrestrial > Soil > Unclassified | place: USA: Iowa... | reverse complement strand
TTAAAAATTGTTTGATGAGCGCTTGCATCACTAATAACAATGAAAGCTAAGCAACAAAGCTATGGGGGTAACAATAAATAAATGGAGTGATAAAAATATGGTAAATTATAGTAAACATCGAAAATTCGAGCGACAATGGGCATGTGATTGTGAAGATCGTTTTATATGGCCCCGTATAAAAGTTAGCACCATTCCTACGGTAGCCCCTCCCCCAGTCATTGTGCCTAATGGAGAAATTATTCCAACAGTCAATAGATATTTCTATATCGTTACATCAGATATTGATTTGACTAATGGGGCAACTCTACTAGCTAACCTATTTTTCCATGACAACGGGAATCCAATAACCGAATTTTCAATTTTTAATCCAAATGGTTACGTCAATCTTTATATCAATGGTGTTATGCAGGAGGGGGGGATATATACCATAACTACAACCTCCCTAACCTTGAATCCTTATAATTCAACAATTTATAGAGGAACACCCATTATTATAGAATCATTAGGATTTTCTACAAAATAAGATAAGAATCATCGCTTTGAAAGGGGGTGAAAATAAGTGGCGCTTTCCATTATTAATATCCATGTAAATGTTTCAGGTACTTCGACAAGATTTTTTAATGTTTTAGCTACACCCTTAACGATCACGGATGGTACAACGGTTGCTGTTACTACCTTCTTAAATGATAGCGGTAATGCTGCAACTACTTTTCCAATCGTAACAAATGGTTACTATAATTTATATATAAATGGTGTGCTTCAAGAAGGTGCATCCTATACTGTTTCTGCTACAGAATTAACGTTTCATACTGTTACAGGCGCTATCTCCGCTGGAACACCAATCGTTATTGAAGCTGTAGAGTTAGTGACTACAATTTAGTGATCTTGAATAAATTGGGTTGGGATGTATATGCAATCGAATACTACAATAGTATAGAGACACTACTTTCCTATAATTAAAAGTGGATGCCCTACATTTTAGGGCATCCATCCATACTACTTATATCGCTTGACGCTTTAACTCATAAATTTTTTTGCATAGTCTAGTGCATCTGAGTCTTCTCCGTGTATACATATCGTTTGCACGGAAATTTTGATTTTCATTTGCTGTAGACGTAACTTCATTCGATGTCAAAATTCCTTTGATATGTATAAACATTTGAATTTTCTTCATTAAATGCAAAACGAATTGTGCGTCGGCCAATCCTAATCGTATGAGGAAAATCAATCATTTGTTGCGCGAATTGTCTCCTCGATGCAGAGCCTAATACAAGTTATTAAATCTTGAATATTCCATCCTGGTATTTTTCCATGCTGAATCGCCAAATCAAATGACGCAGGAATATGTATAAATCCAGCACGTACCTCTTTAAATTGCTTTGCGTAAACTAACCCTTCATACATAATATTATTACATAAATAGGTTCCTGCCGTATTTGAAATTTCCGCTGGATACCCTTCTTTGCATAATCGATTCACCATATTCCTGATAGGTAAATTCGTTATATAAGCGTCTACACCGCCATCATAAATGGGCTCATCTACCGGTGTATATCCATTATTATCTGCTTCACCGTCTTTAACATTAATCGCTATTCGCTCTGGCGTTATTTTAAAACGTCCTCCAGCTAATCCTAATGAAATAATAATCTGTGGCTTTATCTCAGCAATATATTGTTTCAGCTGCTGAGCAGATTGCTGGAAATCTACAGACAAAACCCGTCCTACAATTTCATAGCCATCCATCTTTTCTCCATTTAACTTTTCTACAATTTGCATTGTTGGATTAATTTTATATTCAAGAAATGGTACAAACCCTGTTAATAATATTTTTGTCATTTTCTTCACCTAATTTTCTATTGAACATTGTTTCATAACTGTACGGATTTATTTAATTTTAAAACAGATTTCAGAAAAAACAAACAACTTTTCGCACATTATTGCAACGATAGGTTTAGAATTATATAAAAAAGCATAACCCAAAAACTACTCGGGTCATGCTCTACCTGTATGAAAATGGTCGCTATTTATACGTGATATTATTGCCCACTTTTATCTATATAATAGAACCGCTAGCTTCCGCTACAATCATCATATACATAAGCAAGGATCGAAAAAAACCTTTAATAAACCCATTGTTCCCTAATCAACATGCCTAGTTTTCTTATTTTAAATGTGCAGTAGCCTGTTTCATGACGTATTTCCCTACTCCTATATAAATAGCTACTGTTGCTCCAATAAATACGAATGTCATTGCCGACCGCTCCTTTTTTATAAAAAATTTGGACTAAAGAATTATTTTAATATAGACGTAAGCGTCCATTCATTGAATTTGAAAATCATTCTCATTAATATAATATAAATTTCCCACTAATTCGTCAAGACATACTTTCATCTTACCTATTTATCATGGTAAGATGTAGAAAAGTCGGAAAAAGGATGCGGTAATGATGAGTAATTCGAAGTACTTTCAAACTATTTTAAACGGGACAATTCACGCTTTAAAATCGATTCTACCTATGGATATTGAAGTGAAAGCGCCAAATATAATTTCTGAACCCTTTCAACAACAGCAAATGGGTGTTTTAATTGGCTTAATAGGAGATTTAAAAGGCCGTGTAATCATCGATTCTTCGCCTGAAGTATTTAGTGGCATCGGCAATACTATGTTTGGTATGCCTCTTGAAGGAGAAATGCTAGAATCTTTCACCGGTGAGTTTGGAAATATGATTGCAGGTAATTTATGTACAACCGTAGGACAAGAAAACTTAGAAATTGATATCACACCGCCAACAGTCATGGTTGGCAATACAAAACTTTATGGCTTTGATAAGGCATTCGTACTCCCTGTTACAATTCCAAACATTGGTGCACTAACAGTTCTATTAACGATTGAAGAAGGTTAATAGAGCGATAGGATATAGGACTCTTCCAAATAATATATCCTATGTACTGCAATCTGCATCTATGAATACGCATTGTCATTCGCATTAATTAGTAGAGGCTACACCATAAGCCTTGAGCCAAATTTACTAATAGTAAAATTTCTAGAAAAATAAGAGATTTTAATAAAATTACTCCAATTTCAACTTTAATTCATGCCATCTCAATGACTATTGAGGTGGCTTTTTTAAATCCCCTCCTCAATATTTCACATTTCCTTCACATAATTCGCTAATATGTGTGATTTTTTTCACATCGAAAGAAAATTTATTTATATATCATGTCAATAAGAAAGACCACAATAAAAGCGTAGGAGGAGCAAAAATGGCAAATAAAAAAAAACCTGATGAGAATTTAAAAGGTTCACTCTATGCGGTATTTGGAGTAGGCATCATGATCATCTTGCTTTGGGTGTACTGCTTCAATTTGTTCATCGAACGTTTTTAATCTACTAAGAAGGGACAGAGACTTATGCACTTACATAAGTATGAGAAATATTGGCTTGTGTTTGGAGTTACTACTTTAGTAGCATTCCTGATCATTCTCGGCATCGGTGCATTTCATCAAGGTTCACATCCGAACATTGGTAAAAAAACACTAGATTATGAGAAAGTAAAAGAATTTCCACCTTTCGATAATCCTGGTGTTCATAAAGTCGAAGGTAAGGATTGGGATTATGAAGTTGTTGTTTTAGCATCCGCATTTTATTACAACCCACCTGAAATTGAAGTTCCGCTTGGCGCAAAGGTGAAATTTATCGCAACAAGCGAAGATGTGATGCACGGTTTTGAGGTTGCAGGTACAAATATTAATATGATGCTTGAACCTGGTTATATTTCTGAATATGTAACAGAAGTAAATAAAGTAGGCGAGTTTTTAATTGTATGTAATGAGTACTGTGGTACAGGACATACGATGATGCACTCTATGCTAAAGGTGGTGGATCCAAATGAGTCTAAATAATAATTTGACAAAGGTGGATCATCGTGATGCGAAGCTTGCAATGGCACATATTTACGTGGCATTCATCGCATTGTTATTAGGAGGTCTTGCAGGTTTATTACAAGTTTTCGTACGCTCTGGTCAATTCACATTACCAGCAGGCATTGGTTACTATCAAATTTTAACTGTACACGGTGTTTTACTCGGACTTATTTTAACAACGTTCTTCATTTATGGTTTCCAAATTGCTAGTGTTAGCCGTACGTCCGGGACATTTACAGCTAGTCAACGTCGTCTTGGCTGGATCGGCTTCTGGTTAATGACAATTGGTACAGCTGCTGCTGCAACAATGGTTTTACTTAACAAAGCAACTGTTTTATATACGTTCTATGCACCACTGAAAGCTCACTGGATTTTCTATTTAGGCCTTACATTAGTCGTTGTCGGTTCTTGGGTTGGCGGCGCAGGTCAAATTTTACAGTATGCACAGTGGCGGAAAGAAAACAAAGGAAGCGGACAACGAAGCCCATTACTATCATTTATGGTTGTTGTTAACAATCTCATGTGGTTCGTAGCAACTTTAGGCGTAGCTACTTCTGTTCTATTCCAGCTACTTCCATGGTCTTTAGGCTTCATCGAACGTGTTGACGTAGCATTATCACGTACATTATTCTGGTATTTCGGTCATGCCCTCGTGTACTTCTGGTTATTACCAGCTTATATGATTTGGTATGTTGTTATTCCAAAGGTTATTGGCGGAAAAATTTTCTCTGATTCTTTAGCAAGACTTTCGTTTATGCTGTTCTTAATTTTCTCTGTACCAGTTGGTATCCATCACCAATTAACAGAGCCTGGTATTGATAGTACATGGAAATTCATACAAGTTGTTTTAACATTTGCCGTAATCGTTCCATCCTTAATGACTGCCTTTTCGATGTTTGCAATGTTTGAATTACGTGGTCGTGAATTAGGTGGTAAGGGGCTTTACGGCTGGTTTAAAAAATTACCATGGAAAGATGCTCGTTTCTTCGTACCATTTATCGGTATGGTGGCATTTATTCCTGGTGGTGCAGGCGGTATCGTCAATGCTTCTTACCAAATGAACCAACTAATCCATAATACCATTTGGGTGACAGGACACTTCCATTTAACAATTGCAACAACAGTCGTATTAACTTATTTCGGTGCTGCATTTTGGTTAATTCCTCATTTAACAGGTCGCACACTGACTAAATCTTTAAACAATCTTGGTAATTTTGCTGGTATTTTATGGGCAACTGGTATGACAATTATGTCTTCTGCTATGCATATAGCTGGTCTTATTGGCGCACCTCGCCGCTCTGATTACTCTGAGTATGGTGGTGCTCAACAAGCTTATGATTGGATTCCTTATCAAATTGCGCAAGCAGTTGGTGGCACGATCCTATTCATCGCCATCTTAGTCATTATTTATATTGTGGTGAAATTAGCCTGGTTTGCGCCAAAAGGCGAAGAGGAGTTCCCGGTTGGTGAAGTACATGAAAATGGCGGAACAACACCAGCTATTTTAGAAAACTTTAAAGTATGGCTTGTTATTTTAGTAGCATTAATTTTATTTGCCTATACGATCCCAATTTTCGATATCATTGCTAATTCTCCACCTGGCTCTAAAGGCTATCAACTTTGGTAACAATCTTTTGCATCTTCAAAAAAGCGATTTCTCTGTAATTGAGAAATCGCTTTTTTCATTGCTAAAAAACTATTATGTAAATGAAATCAAGGTATGATATTAAATACAGCATGACTTTTCTCCAAAACGAGGGGTTGATTTCCGTTCCGACTGGGCGCTTTCCTGGGGGCGTCCGATGAGCCGCTTCACTCGCGTTGCTCGCTCCAGGGTCTCATCTGTGACGCTAATCCCCAAGGAGTCGCCCATCCTCCACTCCAATCAACCACTTCACATAGCATGTCACTCTAATTTATAGTGATAAAATGAAACTACAGAAATGCTTTTTATGTGCGAGAGCGGAGCGGCAGCAACAAAAAGTGTTTCTGTGCGAAAGCGGAGCGGCAGCAACAAAAGATGTATGATCGTGTCACAGTTATAAGTCTATTCTGTTCAATTAAGATAAGTATCAGCCATAGCGTTCACTTTTGAAGTTAATAGCCCCACAACAATCACAAAGATTTCCTTGACCATTTTATTTTTCAACAATATGAAAAGCGATTTCTCTGTTGTTGAGAAATCGCTTTTTCCTTTAGAGTTGATACAGCTTCGTATACTTTTCTTGTAAATAGTTTGCTAAATATTTTGCATTTAAGCTTTCCCCTGTCGCCTTCTGTAGTAATTCGAAAGGCTTTTTCAGTGCACCATATTGATGGACTTTATCTGTTAACCATTCCCGAATTGGTAGAAGCTCACCCTTTTCTAACAGCTCATCAAAGTTTGGAATATCTTTATCCATGGCATGCTTCCATTGCGCAGCATAAATCATGCCTAAAGCATAGGATGGGAAATAACCAAACATGCCTCCTGACCAATGCATATCTTGTAATACACCTATTGCATCTGTTTCAGGACGAATACCTAAATATTCCTCGTACTTATCATTCCATATTTGGGGAAGATCCTTTGCTTGAAGATCGCCATTGAATAGGTCGCGCTCAATTTCATAACGAATCATTATATGTAGTGGATATGTTAACTCATCCGCTTCAATACGAATAAAAGAAGGCTCTACCATATTAATTGCTCGAAGGAAATCAGCTAAAGCTATATCTCCAAACTGTGCAGGTGAATACTTTTGAAGGCGCTCATAGTTATGCTCCCAGAACTTTTCGTTCCTACCTACAAAGTTTTCATAAAATAAAGATTGCGATTCATGGATACCCATGGATGTACCTGTTGCTAATGGTAAACCACCAAGCTTAGCATCGATATTTTGTTCATACATGGCATGTCCACACTCATGAATTGTGCCAAAAATTGCTGAACGGAAATCGTTTTCATCATATTTCGTTGTAATACGATTATCTCCATGATTCAAACCAATCATAAAAGGATGTACACTTTCATCTAAGCGACCTGCCTCAAAGTCATAGCCTAGTTGCGCTAACATTTCTAATGATAATGCACGCTGTGACTCTCGCGGGAAATGCTTAAATAACATGCTTGTATCTGGTTTATTTGGGGAAGCTGTAATTTTTTGCACAAGAGAAACAATTGTTTCACGTAATTCACCAAAAACCTGATCTAATACATTTGTTGTCATCTCTGGTTCATATAAATCAAGTAACGTATTGTAAGGTGAGCCGTTTTTAATTCCCCAATAACCAATAAACTTCTTCTGATAGCTTATGATTTCTTCTAAATAAGGTAAAAATAGCTCGAAATTATTTGTCGCTTTCGCTTCTTCCCATGCTGTTTCTGCTTTAGATTGTAGAATGACAAATTCCTTATATTCATCAGCCGGAATTTTTTTATTTTGATCGTAATTTTTACGTACTTCCTCTACTAAACGTAGCGTAACGTAATCAAGATCTGCCTTTTGTCCCTCTAAAGCTGTTAGTAATTCCCCTAAATCTTCACTCGTTTGCATTTCAAATAAGGAGGCGGATATTGTTCCAACTACCTCTGAACGTTGAGCTAATCCTTTCTTAGGCGCCCCCGTACGCATATCCCAATAAATAACACTTAGTGCTTCTTCATAATGCTGCATTTTTTTCACATAGTCTGTAAATTGTTGTACAGTCATACTATCATCCTCCTATTTACGCTATTAGTTTATCATATTTTCGGAATTTTTGTATATTATAGACTTTGTAGAATTTCGTTAATAACCAGACTAATTCGAAAGATCAATTATGCCTCAGCATAATTGCGTCCGGAATCGGCTTTGTGAGAGGTGAGAAACTTCTGTAACTGCCGTTGCACTTTCGTTACAAAAAACATTTGTACTTATCGCTTCGCTTTCGGAACAGAAAATAAATTGCTGAAAGAAGTTAAATATAAAAATGTCTACATGTCGTCAATAAACGACTTTGTAGACATTCAATGGCTATTTCTTTTATATCCAAAATTTAATCTTTTATCGCTGAAATAATATACTCTTTAATCAAGAACCATCTATCTCGCGGGTTCATCATAAAATCTGAAGTAATTGCCACAACCATATTCATTTTTGGAATACAACAAATAATATTGCCTCCATCCCCTATTGCTGAATATGTAGAAAGTCCATCTTCTTGTCGTAGCCACCATAAATAACCGTAATTGTTATCGTTCAACTCTGTTGATTCACGGATCCATTTCTTTGGAAGAACCTCGTAATTATCCCAGACACCATTGTTTAAGTAGAGGTAGCCGAATCGTGCCATATCACGAGTAGCCAAAGTTAGTCCCCATCCACCTGTCGAATGACCGTTTGGATCATGAACCCACCCTTTCACTTTTTCCCCGAATAAATCATCAAACCCATGTGCATCCATTCGATAGTCAGGGATTTCTTTCATGCCAAGCGGTGAAAATAAATGTTCATTTGCGAACGCACGAGCACTCTTGCCTGTACTTCGAGTAAGAATGGCTGACAGTAAATGAGCCCCTGCTGTGGAATACTTAAACGTGCCCACACGCCCCTTTTCCCCCATAATATCTAGTGTATACTGTACCCAGTCCTGTTGCTGACATAGTATATCTAAAGGTTCATGGCAGTCCTCAAAAGGATATGGTACCGTCATCGTAAGAAGATGACGTAAAGTAATGTCATGTTTTTTAGCATCTAGAATATAGTCAGGGAAAAAATCCAACACCTTCTGTTCAACGCTTTTAATATATCCTTTATCAATAGCAATACCAACGAGTGCAGATAGGACACTTTTAGTTACAGAGGCTACATGGTGACAATCACCAGGACCTTTGCCATTAAAATATTTTTCATAGGCTAAATGACCATTCCTAATTATAACAATGCCATTTATATTGTTATATTCACTTTTTATCGTCTGTTCTAGCTTAGATAGCTTTTCATTGTTCATATATATGCTTTCAGGCTTTACCTTGTGCCAATTTATTGTTGATTGCATAGGAACCTCCTAAATCTAGTTTTGTCATTTTTTCTTTACAGGAAAATAAACCTCAGTAACATAATCCTCAGGGGCGTTGTTTTGATGTGGATCTGTTACATATATTTCATATGGTGGCGATATCAGTTCATAACTTTCGTTTTCAATCCACTTCATCAAATTAGCATAGACAGCTGTTAATTCTGAATATGGTCCCTTTAAAACAGATTTAGCACAGAGGCTACCAGGCAAATCTCTAGTTCCTTTGACAGACTCATCTATCTGAATAGCAAACTCGGTGTCATTGCCAGCAGGATTAAATTCAGGGCTATGGTAAATCGTCATTGGCTGACCAAGTAAAGTGAGCTTCTCCATCGCAATTCTTTCATAAAGTTTGCTAAAATAATGACCATATCCCGATGCATAATCATCACTGCTCAATATCAATCGCTTATAAAGTATATTCTTTGGCTTTGTCTCAACAAGCTGTACTTCAATATCGTCAAGGTACGACATGATTGGTACTCCCTTTTCTAAGTTTGAAATATCATGACTTAGTTGTTTTACAAGGAATTCAAAAGCCTTTAGTTTCTCTTGAATTTCATTTCTCTTCTGGTTAAGCACTGAACAAAGCATTTCTTCGGATTGATCCTCTTCTAATGCCAGCATCATTTTAATTTCTTCCAGAGAAAAATGATAAGATTTTAAACGGTTAATATAGAGCATCCTTTTAAGCTGTTCGATGGAATAATACCTATAACCGTTTTCAGCACTAATTTCATCTGGGTTAATTAATCCAATCTCATCGTAATATCGAAGTGTTTTTGTGGAGACACCACATATTTTTGAGAATTCTCCTATTGATAGCAAAATAATACCTCCCACTCAACCAAACATTTACTATTTATTTCCTCTATTCTGTTATACACCTTCCCCTTAGGGCAAAGTCAATCAAGATTTATGCTTTACTCCCTTTAACTTTCCTTGACTGAAAACTTTTATTGACCGTTTAGTACAAAAAAGATATTCTATTAATGTATGTGGGAGGAGGATAAATTTGAATAAACGAGGCAGACCCCGAGAGTTTGAGTATTCCTCAATTGTAGATGTCGCCATGAAAACCTTTTGGAAAAGAGGATATGAGGGGTGTTCTACACAGGATTTATGCAATGATACTGGACTTGGGAAAGGCAGCTTATACAATGCTTTTGGTAGTAAACATGAACTGTATGAACAAGTATTAGAACGCTATCATGAAACTGGGATTAGGGAACAAATGAAATTGCTAGATGCTCCAATCCTAGTTAAAGAACGATTAAGTAATTTTTTTCAATGGGCATTGAAAGAAGACTTTGAGAACAGTGATCAAAAAGGATGTTTATTAATTAATGCCGGCGTGGAACGAGCTCAAAACGATTCAGCGGTTCAGGAAATTTTCTCACGACATGTCGAGCTTCTTAGACAAGCTATTGAAAAAGTAATGGAGGAAGGATTGCAAACTGGCGAATTTTCAAAAAAGCAAACAGCTGAGGAATTAGCTAGTCTATTTTTAAGCAGTTATTACGGGTTTCGTATTCTTAATGTTTCGATGCAAAATCGGATGTTGTCTGAGCAGATTATGAAAGGAACATTGGAATCTATTTTTGGCGCTTAGTGCGCTCTTTTTTAGCATCATTTTTGTACCAAGCGTTACAATAATAAATTAGGAGTGTTTTTATGCCATCGATTATTTATTTACTAGCTTTAGCAATTTTTTGTATGACTACATCTGAGTTTATGGTTGCAGGTATGATGAACGAGCTTGCTCTAGCATTTCAGGTTTCTGTATCTTCAATCGGGTATTTAATTACAGCTTATGCAGGAGCAATGGTAGTAGGAGGACCTATTTTAACTGCAACTCTTCTACGAATACGCAGTAAACAAGCATTATTATTTTTAATGTTTATATTTTTAATCGGCCAGTCACTTGGAGCTATCGCTTGGAACTATGATAGTATGATGGTTTCACGCATTATTACCGGCATTGCTTCATCTTCAGCATTTGGTGTTGCCATTTCCTTTTCTGCAACATTGGTTCCCCCTAATTCAAGAGGAAAAGCTGCATCTATTGTTCTTGCAGGTTTAATGATCGCAACAGTCTTAGGCTTACCTATAACAACAGTTATCTCGCAAAATTTTGGCTGGCGTATTAGTTTTGGCTTTGTTTCTATTCTCGTACTAGTTTCCGGGATTTTGATTCAATTGTTACTACCATCTTCGCCAAACAAAGAACTATTAAACTGGAAAGACGAGCTCATGAGCTTTAAAAATATTCATCTTTGGGCAGCGTACATAACAAGTATGTTTATTATAGGTGGTACGTTTGCAGCATTTAGCTATTTCACGCCTATCTTTACAAATATCACAGGCTTTTCAAGCGCAAGTATTCCATATTTACTTGCTCTCTATGGTAGTGCAACAGTAATCGGGAATATAGTGATTGGCAAGTTTGCTGATAAATATACAATGGAAACACTTTTGAGTGGATTGATTATTTTAATCGTAGCATTGTCTTTATTTGCTTTAGGTGCTGAAAATAAATACATTGCAGTTATTACGACTATTTTTATTGGCTTTACTGGTGTTGCAATGAATCCAGCTATGGTGGCGAGAGTGATGAAAACAGCTAATAATAGCACGATGATCAATACCATTCATAGTTCTTTTATTACGCTTGGTATTGTTATTGGTTCATCACTTGGCGGTCTAGGTATTAGTAAGGGATATGGCTATATATCACCACTGTGGATTGGCGTTAGTTTAGCTATCCTAGGATTACTATCATTATTCCCCTATTTACATAAAAGGAAGAAAAATTAATGGGTACTACATCTAAAGTGTTCCGGCTACTACCAAGCCGTTTTTCAGCAGGAGTATCTAGGTACTCGCCCCTATCTTAAACTGCTAATTTGAGTGTGTATACCAAAAAAGCTCTCCTCGTCGTTTTCACGAACTAAAGAGAGCTTCTAATTCTATATATACGGGGAATTTTAACTAGCTTTCAAGTGTAATGTTCGGTTTCCAATCAAACATTTTTAAGAGCTAAAATTCAGGACAATAGATATATAGTTGGGGATCCAATATATCCTATTGACGAATAGGGTCTGATTACCTTATTTAGATGTTTCGGCAAATTTGTAATACTTGATTGACGGCTTCTGCTGATTGATGGAGCGCCGTTTTTTCTTCATTTGTCAGGTGCAATTCGATAACTGATTCAATGCCATTGCCACCTAATATTGTCGGTACCCCTAAAAATAATTCATGGTAACCGTACTCACCTTCTAAAAGGGCGATAGAAGGAATTATTTTTCGCTGATCTTTCATAATGATTTCTACCATTTGAGCACATGCTGCAGCTGGTGCATAATAAGCACTGCCATTCCCTAACAACCCAACAATTTCTCCGCCACCTTTACGTGTACGTTCTACGATTTGCTGTAGTCTGTCTTGCGGAATCAGTTTTTCTAAGGGAATACCTCCAGCATAAGAATATCGAATTAATGGCACCATTTCGTCGCCATGTCCACCTAAGACGAATCCTGAAACATCCTCTGGAGCAATTTGAAGCTCTTGTGCTACAAATGTATTAAAACGTGCTGTATCTAACACACCTGATTGGCCAATGATACGATTTTTCGGAAAGCCTGTTTCCTTATAGCAAACATAAGTCATAGCATCTACAGGATTGCTTAAAATAAGAACAATGCTGTTAGGTGCATAGTGTTTGATTTGTTTAGAAACTTGTTGAATGATTTTCGCATTCGTCGTCACTAAGTCATCACGACTCATACCAGGTTTACGAGGGATACCAGCTGTAATAATGACAATATTTGCTCCAGCTATATCCTCATAATTACTCGTTCCTTTAATGGAAACATTAAACTTTTCGATCGGTCCTGTTTGTAATAAATCCAGCGCCTTTCCCTTTGTCGGATTTTCCGCTTCTGGAATATCCAACAGAACTACATCTCCTAGCTCTTTTTGTGCTAAAAATAAGCTTAATGTCGCGCCTGTATGACCAGCTCCGATCACAGCGATTTTACTTTTTCGAAATGTCATTAAGCCTCACCTCGATTTTCAGTAGCTGCTGTTTCCGTCGTTTTTTTAGCACGCGTTGATGTTGTAGTCGGTGCTGGCTTTTTCTTTGGTGCTTCTGGTCCTTTAATCATTTGGAACACATCTTCATCAGGTCTCGGAATAACATGAGCGCCTAATAATTCACCGACACGCATTGCAGCGGCTTTTCCAGCTTCTACTGCTGCTTGGACAGAACCAACATCACCCTTCACGACGACTGTCACAATCCCACCATCAACAAACTCTTGCTTGACGATGGTTACATCTGATGACTTAATCATCGCATCAGCAGCTTCGTAAGAGCCTACTAATCCTTTTGTCTCAATCATTCCAATAGCGCTACTCATTCTCTTCACCTCGCATAACTTCCGTAGAATCAATAATACCTATAACAACTGCATCGATAGGTAATGGATTGTCTGTCATAATATATCGTGATGATCCACCACTCGTAATGAGCACATCATCTCCAATTCCCGCCCCGATCCGGTCAGCTGCTACAATTTCTGTGCGAATCGGCTGTTGATTGGAATCGATTGGTTGAATAATTAATAATTTTAAGCCATTCAACCCTTCTTCTTTACGTGTTGCCCATACACTACCTATCACTCTTCCCATCTGCATGAACTTCACCCTCTTTATTCTGCCTGGACTTTTCTAATTACTAGAGCGAATTGTTAACGTTTTATTCAACTCTCTTATTTTGTCATAAGCCAATGCTGTCACAATTGTTTTTTTAGGAACAACAATTTCCTTTGCTTCTATTTCAAGTACTTCTACCTGCGAAAGTAGCTTCTTATCAAAATGATAAATCGATGGTTTGTCAGCTTGGCTTACGACTGGAGGAAGTTCTTTGACATTCATTTGTTCATTCGCTTGAGCATTGACAATTTCTGCAAAGGCACCTTGTTGGATTAAACCTGCATTTGCTTCATCTGTATCGATATGCATCTCCAATCGATAACGCTCAGAAACACGAATTATTACATTTGATAAAATAATGGGTCTTATACCCTCAACTTTGATTTGCACTGATTGTCCATCCGCTACTTGGAAGCGAGCACTGTCAGCTGGTGACATATGAATATGAGCTTGAGCAATAATGAGTCCTTCATTTAGCACGACACTGCCCTTTGGACCAATAAGTGTAACGGGGCTAGAGCCTTTTATATCTCCTGATACTCTTAAAGGCGGCTTAACCCCTAATTTCATTGCGTCTGTCCAGCTAATTTCTACTTGAGATAATGAACGAGCTGGACCTAAAATGCGTACCCGCTCAATGGACCCCTTTGGACCAGCAATAACAACTGTTTCCTCAGCAGCAAACTGGCCTGGCTGTGAAAGCTCAAACTTAGGTGTTAATTGATAATTCTCACCAAAAAGTTTCTCCACTTCCGCTTGTGCAAGATGTACATGTCGTGCTGATACACCAATAGGAATTTTTCCGTCATGTTGAGGGGAAGGCTGATTTTTCAAGACTTGCTGCAATACTTCTTCAACAATTTTTTGGACTAAATTTTCTTGCATCTAACCTCCTCCTTACGTCAATGATCTGACAATTCTTCCTTGCGCTTGCTGTTCAATAAAGCCCGCGTTCGCTTCATCTGTATCGATATGCATCTCTAAACTAAAATCGTTCGACACACGAACTACAACCCCACGAAATGTCACCGGTCGCTCACTATCCACTTCAACACATACTAGTTCATTATTTTGTACGTCCAATGCCAACGCATCTTCTTCCGTCATATGAATATGTGCCTGTGCAATAATGACACCCTGCTCGATCATTATTTCTTTTTCTTGATGAATTAATTTGATGCCAGCTGAACTTTCGATATCACCCGATTGCCTTAAAGGAGGGGTTAATCCCAATTTCATTGCATCTGTTCGACTGATTTCCACCTGTGTTGCCGCTCTTACAGGACCTAATACACGTACATTGTGAAGGACACCTTTTGGTCCCTCTATGGATACACGCTCTTTTGCTGCAAACTGTCCTGGCTGCGAAAGTTCAAAATCCTTTGTTAGCGCCGCATTTGGACCAAAAAGTGCTTGTAAATCCTCTTCACTTACATGTATATGCCGAGCTGAAATGGCCACAGGAAATGATTTTGTCGCTGTTTTCACGTTAGCCACCTCTATATCTTAATTACTGTTGAAAATGAATGGGCAGGATGAGGCACAATGTGATGCACCCTGCCCTTCTCTTTATGTGTTCTTTCCGTCGCTTCGGTTCTTCTTTCCGTCACTTTGGCTTTTCTTTCCGTCGGTTCGGACCTTCATTCCGTCGCCCTGGCTTCTATCCGTCACTTTGACTCTTTTTTCCGTCACTTTGACTTTTCCTTCCGTCGGTTCGGACCTTTATTCCGTCGCTCTGGCTTCTTTCCTTCGCTTCGGCTTCTCTTTCCGTCGCTTCGGCTCTTCTTTCCGTCGCTTCGGCTCTTTTTTCCGTCACTTTGACTTTTCCTTCCGTCGGTTCGGACCTTTATTCCGTCGCTCTGGCTTCTTTCCGTCACTTCGGCTTTTCTTTCCGTCGCTCCAGTGATTTCATCCGTCGGTTCGACTTTTCCTTCCGTCGGTTCGGACCTTCATTCCGTCGCTCTGGCTTCTTTCCGTCGCTTCGGCTTCTCTTTCCGTCGGTTCGGACCTTCATTCCGTCGCTCTGGCTTCTATCCGTCGCTTCGGCTCTTCTTTCCGTCGCTTTGACTTTTCCTTCCGTCCCCTTTATTCGGACTGAAATAAAATTAAGCTTCTGCTTTTGGTAAAATCATTTCTAACTCATGGTGTGGACGTGGGATTACATGTACTGATAAAAGTTCTCCTACACGTTGTGCCGCCGCTGCTCCTGCATCAGTAGCTGCTTTTACTGCGCCTACATCACCACGAACTAATACTGTAACAATACCGCCACCAACATGCACTTTTCCTACTAAATTAACGCTAGCAGCTTTCACCATTGCATCTGCTGCTTCAATTGCTCCTACTAATCCTTTTGTTTCTACCATTCCTAATGCTGTACTCATTTGTCATTCCTCCAAATTATTTATTTAATGTTATTTGTTTTAATACTTGATCCACAATTTGCTGCACCATAGCTGTATCAATAGATGAATCTTGTTCCTTGATACTTTCTACAACTGGATTTGTTAAGAATTCTGGTTTTGGCACCTCTACATCTTTAATGCCATAAGCCATACGTTTAATATTTAATAAATGTCTCGCTGTAATGTTATCGGACGTAATATTGCCACCAAACGTGCCACATCCTAATGTGAAGGAAGGTGCTAATCCAGTAGTTCCACCAACAGCGCCAATAGAAGATAATGTGTTGACCACAATTCTGGACACTGGTAATTCAACTGAAAACTGCTCAGCTAAAGCCGCATTTTCTGTATGAATCGAGCATGTATGGCCGCGTCCACCAATGTTTAGTAAATCAATCATCACTTGTTTTGCCTCTGTGCTGTCCTCGACTGTGTATAATGCAAATATCGGTGACAATTTTTCAAGTGAAAATGGAATGTTTTTGCCAATCATTGTTTCCATCCCAACAAGTACTTTCGTATCTTCTGGCACGGTAATACCTACAGAATCCGCTAAGCATGCAGCTGATTTCCCTACAATTTGAGGATTTACTTTTCCTGGGATAGGAGAAATTAGCTTCTCCATCTTCACTTTCTCTTCATCACTCAAAAGATAAGCACCGTTTTTCTTTAACTCTGTTAAAACTTGTTGAGCAATGACTTTATCTACAATAATGGATTGTTCCGTTGCACAAATTGTGCCATTATCAAAAGATTTACTTTGTACAAGCTGACGAGCAGCCTTAGAAATATTAGCTGATTTTTCAATGTAAGCCGGAACATTTCCTGGTCCTACACCATAAGCAGGTTTACCTGAACTATAGGCTGCTTTCACTAGCGCACCGCCACCAGTCGCTAAAATTAAATGAATATCTGGGTGCTTCATTAGTTGCTGTGTAGCCTCCATAGAAGACATCGTTAAACAGTGTAGCAATCCTTCTGGTGCTCCTGCTTTTTCTGCAGCAACTCTACAAATCTCTAAAGCTTCCTTTGTACAGTCGACTGCATAAGGATGTGGGCTTAATACTAGAGCATTTCTAGTTTTCAATGAAATAAGTGTTTTAAAGATTGCTGTTGATGTTGGATTTGTCGTTGGGACAATGCCCGCGACCACGCCAAACGGACTAGCGATCTCTGTAACTTTTTTCATGCGATCGAAACCAACGACACCAACTGTCTTTAATTCTTTTATATCTTCGTAGACATCTCGAGAGGCTACCTCATTTTTCATTTTTTTATGATTAGGTATACCCATCCCTGTTTCCTGAACGGCCATATTTGCCAAACGTTCTGCTTCTTTAAATGCGGCATCAGCAACAGCTTTGACGATACTATCTACTTGCTGCTGTGAATACTGCATGTAAGCAGCCTGTGCAAGATTGGCACGTCTCACGGCGTCTCTCATTTCTTGAATTGCTAATAAATCTTTATCTAATGTGGCCATAAAGCCCCTCCTTTCTATACAACTGGATTTCTCGCTAAATTCTCAATAGCTTCTCTAAAAGCATCTGCTGCAGCTTGGCAGGAAGATTGGCTACCACTTAATAAACCGCCACCGTAATTGGTTTCAGATGGTGGACCAAAGAAAACCTTTAGCTCTACATCTGCCGCCTTTAATGCAGCATCTAAACCAACGACAGCCTCAAGTGGTGGTGCTATTAAATAAGCAAGAGCAGTTCCAGCCTTAACATTCGCCAACTCTGCCAGATACGTACCACAGCTTGCTACAGTATGTGCAAAGAGAGCGTGGTTTTCATTTTGAAGAATAGCTTCAAAATACGCATCAAACTGAATTTTCTGTTGAATCGCATCTAAACCACTTCGTATTTCATCAGGTGATCTACCAGCAATGATGCCAATGACCTCACCAGATAATGGCCCAGATGCATGTGCCGCTCCAGCATAAAAGCTTTTTGCGTAAACTACATCAACATCTGCTTTTTTCGTCGCTTCATCTAATGCTACATATCCAACGTCATCTATTGTGAGAGTTACGAGTCCAATGCTATTGTGATATGGCTTTAAATCTAATTGCTCTGCTAATTCACTATTTACTCTTGGAATAATTTGCATTGCCAAAATTTCAGCCATAATTTTTTGAGGATTCATTGTTGGGCCCCCTAACCTTCTTTTGCCACAAGACCTACTCCACTTGCCTTGTAATGCAATATTTTTTGAACGACTGTTCCTAAATAAGCACCTGCCTCTAACGGCGGGATACCACCTTTATGGATGTTCGAAACGACCATTCGATCAGCTTCCACTGTGCCTATCCTTGGTTGATAGCATATATAGGCACTCATTGACTCAGCTGATACAAGTCCAGGACGCTCACCGATTAAATACACGATGACCTCTGCTTGTAAAAGCTCGCCAATCTCATCCATGAGAGCAACACGCCCTTTATCAATATAGAAAGTAGTACCTATTTCAATCTTTAAATTGCTAAGACTTTGCTGTAACGCTAAATAAACGTCTTGCACATTCTCTTCAATCGCACTAGCACTTAATCCGTTAGAAATAATGATTTGCACTTTAGGATTTTTTTGGCATTTCGATTGAATAAGAGCCTTTGAATCATCTGATAAGCGACGGCCTAAATCCGGTCTGGTAATGTATTCTTCCTTATCTGTCACTTTAGTTGTTACTTGAAAGACGTTAAGCTTTTGTAATAGCCCTTCTGTCACTTCTCCATATACTGCATCTACTGCCGCTGCATGATCGAGTCGGAACTTTAGCCAAGTTTTAGTTTTAGGCCTTGTCCCAGCTCTTCCAACACCTATTCTTGCTGGTGTATGCTTTTTAGCAGCTTGAACACTTTCAGACACTTCGTCCTCTTCAAATTTAAATTCTGTGATAGGTACTGAAGTATAAGCCGATTCATCATTACTTGCGCTGTAATATGATTGTTCATGATTACTTGATTCAGTATGATAAAGCTTAATTAATGGTTCATTTGATTGTTCAATTGTGCTCGGGGTTACTACTTCATCAGCATAATTAGCATTAGCTACCGTATTGTGAAACTTAATAAGTGTTTCCTTTTGGTTTTCTGTTGGGACAGCTGTGTCATGATAGGATTTGTCTGACTCATTATTGCCCATCTTTTCCATAACTAACTGTGTGATCATCGAAACTAGTTGTTCATTCAATGGATTCACCTACCTTTCAAATATCGATAAATCGCCAGCTCTTGCAGATAGACGACCATTTTCATAAATGCCCATTTTTTCTAACCACACTAGATATTCAGGAGCTGGTTTTTTACCAAGCGTTTGAAGTAATGTTGCGACATCATGGAAGCTCATTGACTGATAGTTCAGCATGATATCGTCGCCCATAGCTGCAGCGATAATAAAGTTGACACCCGCTGCTGTTAGCAAAACACTTAAATCTTCAATATCATTTTGGTCTGCCTTAATATGGTTTGTGTAACAAATATCCACGCCCATTGGGAGACCGTGCATTTTACCCATGAAATGATCTTCAAGGCCAGCACGTATTACCTGTTTGTTATTGTATAAATACTCAGGTCCAATAAAGCCAACAACGGTGTTCACGATATACGGGTTAAAATGTCTAGCAAATCCGTAATTGCGCGATTCGAGTGTTACTTGGTCAATACCCATATGTGCCTCAGCAGATAGCTCCGAACCTTGTCCTGTTTCAAAGTAGAATAAGTTCGGGCCTGTTCCTGTTCCATGCTTTTTCACAAGCTCCTCTGCTTCTCTTATTAGGTCAGCAGAAATACCAAACGAGCGATTAGCAATTTCCGTTCCAGCAATACTTTGGAAAATCATATCGGCTGGTGCACCTTGTTTAATAGCCTTCATCTGTGTTGTAATATGTGCTAACACACAGTTTTGTGTAGGAATCGACCAATCATTGATAAACTCCTTTGTCGCATGCAATACTTTTTTCACACTTTCAACGGAATCATCTACTGGATTAATACCAATAACTGCATCACCAATACCATAGGACAATCCTTCTTTTAACGAGGCAATAATCCCGTCAATATTGTCTGTAGGATGATTCGGCTGCAATCTTGAGGAAAGAGTACCCTTTTGTCCAATCGTAATATTGCAAGTTGACAGTATTTCAACTTTATTAGCAGCATGTACGAGATCTAAGTTGGACATAAGCTTTGTAACTGCCGCAATAATTTCTGAATTCATGCCCTTGCTTAACCGTTTTAATTCCCGGTCGCCTGTTTCATTGGATAAAATATATTCTCTTAGCTGCTCGATACTCCAGTTTTTTATTTCTCCATAAATTTGCTCATTAATATCACCTTCAATAATGCGTGACACTTCATCATTTTCTTGAGGAACTAATGGATTTTCTCTTATATCTTTCACTAACAGCTCGCTTAAAACAGCCTTTGCTGCAATTCGCTGCTGTACAGATTCAGCAGCAATGCCAGCTAGCTGATCACCTGATTTTTCTTCATTGGCTTTGGCCATTACATCTTTTAATGAATTAAAATTATATTTTTCTCCACCAAATATCACCGATAATTTCACATTCATCCTCCTTACTTTGAGTGGAAAGCAAGTGTTTTTACAACGACTGGGACTACACCAGATGGTAGTACTTCCCCAATGTCAATATAATCACCCGTTTCTACTTTGATTTGATCGATGCAAATAATGTGAACAGTTGGATTCAGTGCTTGAATCGTTTGTCCAATAACCTTTGCATAATCTGATTGAATGACTATGATAATTGGTATTTCCTTGGAGCTTCTCGTCGCTAAGTGCTGCAAAATGGCCTTACTTAATGTGTGGACATCTTGAAAACTTAAATATGGTAACTGACTAAAATAGAGTGCAAATGGAGAGCGATTCTCTTGTGTAGAAAATAAAGCATCGGCTCGTTCTACAGCTGTCTTTATCGTATAGTCGAACTTATTTTTGTCCGTGTCCATATAGCAATTGAAAACAGGCACATTTTTTAAAGGTAATACATCCGCATCTACCTGGATTGTTGCACCACTAATTTCAGTTATTTGGGTACCTGCACCCGTCACTGTTGCCCGGGCTGTTTCCTCTGGCTTTAGCCATAAAAAGGATTGCAATTGCTCGTGCTGTAAAAGGTTTTTTGCTAATCTTTCGCCGATATCATCATACTGGCGTTTTGTGCAATCCTTTTCATAAATACAGGCTGCTACTCCACCAGAAAAGACGACTGCTTCAACTGGTTTATCCCAAATTGGCAAATGCCCTAACAATAATGGATGCTCTTCATCTGTTAATTGTCCACTTAGCGTCATCGCTAATGTAGCCGCCATTTCTTGGATAAGTTGTGTGACACGAGCATCCTCTGCTGTATCACCAACTTTTAATGGATTTGACCATTTTTCCATAAGTTTCATAATTGGTGGTGAAATCGATTGAACAATTCCGTTATGAAATTCTATTAGTCTTCCACCAACATGCAATGTGCAAGTACCAATAACTTCACCGAACTGCATGACCGCAATATTTGCTGTTCCACCGCCGATATCGATATTGGCAATTACTTTGGCAGTATTTTTAGACTGTTGTAAGGTACCTGCACCCTTTGCGGCAATGATGCCTTCCAAATCGGGACCAGCAGTGGCCACTAAAAAGTGTCCGGCTGTATCTGCAATCGCATGAACAACCTCGCTGGCATTTTCCTTTGTTGCAGATTCACCTGTAATAATAATGGCACCCGTTGATATGTCTGCTGGTGCAATTTGGGCTAATTGGTATTGCTGAAAAATAAATTGTTCAATTTTTTCCATATCGATTATTTCTTTATTGATAAACGGTGTTTTAATAATAGGACTTTGATGTAGTACCGTTTTTTCAATAATTTCTATCCGCGGCACATGTGTTACACCAGCAACATTTTTCAACAGAAAACTACTCACAACCATTTTTGTTGTACTTGTACCAATATCAATGCCTGCACTATAAATTTTTTCTGTCTTCAATTTACTCCTCCCTCTCGCCACTAATGGCTATACATGAGATAAGGACTATCACGATCCATCACAAATTGACGAATTTCTTCTTCAGACTTGAGCTGAATAAGTGGCGCAATAAACTCAATACCAAGCTTTTGCCACGAAGAGGTTTTCACAATAGGACCATGTGTCATGACATTTTGTAATAATGCTGTTGCTCTTTCTACATCTGCAAGAGGTGCATCAATTTTTGTAATGACACCAATTTGAATTTTCGGAATTCCTAAGCTAAATTGCGGAGGAAAAACACTCTTTGCTGACGTGGCATCCTGCAAATAAATCACATGTGTCACTTCAAGCGATGTTGCCATAATGTTTCTGTAATACATCGGATTTTCTATATATTCTCCAGGTGTATCAACAATCCAGTCATCATAAACGAGCGCTTGTGTTTTATTGGCTTGTCCATCTTTCCCCAATAACGCATTCATCAGTGTCGACTTCCCTGCTTGCACACCACCTATGATCATTACTCGATTTTTCATACGGCACATCCTATGACTTAGTTATTTTTGATGGCGTATAGCCTAGCATCTCTGATAAAAAACGATTAATTTCTAACATCGCCATTTCAACCTCTGACACACTGCCAACAATAACGAGACTGCCAGTAAAGCGATCTAAAAATCCTAGTCTTACATTGGCTGCCTTTGTTGCTAAATCTCCTGCGATAATAACTGTTTCACTCGGTGTACATGTCATGATGCCAAGTGCACCCGCTTCTTGAATGCCTAGCTTTTGAAACATATCAGGGTCAGGATTTGCTATTATATGGCTCAATGTTAGTTGCTTACCGGGCACAAACTCCTGAATAAACCGTTTCTTCTCTTCACTCACACGTCATCACCTCTTTTAGGTTTATTTAATTAAGACTTTTGATCGGTTAGATATTCACCTTCTTTTATAATGCCTGCCTCGCGATCCTCTTGTTCTAGCCTTAAGGCTGTTGGAACAGATAACTTATAGGCTAAAATAATAGCAATCACACCAGCTAAAAACTTACCAGCAATAACAGGTAAAATAATTGTCGGCTGGAAGTTCGCCGTAAACGATAAATGATCTCCTAGAAGGAATGCTGAACAAACACCAAAGGCGATGTTAATAACTTTATCTTTCGGTGGCATATGTCGAACGAGTGTAAACATGGCCAAAATATTAGCAATTGTCGCTAAAAGACCTGCGCTTCCTACTGACGATAAGCCTAATTTTTTACCTACTGCTTCTAGAGGTTTCGATGCATATTTTCTTATCAAATACACCATTGGGAATGCACCCGCTAGCATAATACCGATATATCCAGCCGTTTCTAATGCACGGAATTGATCGACTTTATCTGCCATGATTGGATCAAAGCCCCATGCACCAAAGACCTTTGTAAAAATACCTGTGAAAATTTCTACAATCGAGAACACTAGCACAAGCTTGATAGCAGCATCCATCACACGTCCAAAAATCATGAAGCCTTTGATCATGCCATTTGGAATTAGCTTGAGACCTAACGCAATTAACACTACGAAAATAAATAAAGGCAATAAATTAATTAATATTTGTAAAACTGAAATGGCAAAAACATATGTTGGTTCCGCTGTTGTACTAATCACTTCACGAACCTCTGTATTAAACGTCACAATCATGATGGAAGAAATAAATGCTCCAATCGGAATTGTTAAAACACCCGCCATAATACCTAAAGCCATATATTTATGATCACGCTTATCTAACATGGCAAGACCCATTGGAATAGAGAAGACGATTGTTGCACCAGACATAAATCCGACAACTAGAGCCATGACCCATCCTTCATAGGACTCTTTTAACGCATTTGCTAATTGATATCCTCCCATGTCCGAAGCCAAAATTGCCGTTGCTGCAATGGCAGGATCAGCACCAATCAACTCAAAAATTGGACTAATAAAATGACTTATAAACCACGTTAAGTAAGGTATAGCTGCCATGATCCCTGCAGCAGGTACAAAAATATGTCCAACCGTATGAATACCATTCATAAACTCTTTACCGATACCATACTCAGCATCCCGAATTGCTCCGATTGCCCCTAAAACTGCACAAATCATAATAATATAAACGATTACCGTTCCTATCATTGCCATCCTACTCACCACCCCTTTATTTTTTATCTTTCTATATGAAAAAAGACGCATTAAAGAGAAAATCTCTTTAAAGCGTCTTTGCTTCAACTATTTACTTGTAAAGTATTGATAATGCGCCTTGCGATAAGCACCATTTCCTGTTGAGTCTGCATACTCTCACTTCGAATTTTTTTATAAGCTTCGTCCTCACTAAGATTCTCTGACTGCATCAGCAAACCTTTTGCGCGTTCGATTATTTTTCGCTTTTCTAATTCTGTTTGTTTATGCAGCAAATCCCCGTTAAGACGGTTGAACTTATCAATTTGATGAAAAGCTACTTCCAACGCTGGAAGGACATTTTTCTCGGAAAACGGTTTCATAACATAGCCTAAAATATTGTCCTGTTTCATGTATAGTAACAATTCTTTTTCACTATAAGCTGAAATAAATAGTACCGGTATACCGACCTGTTGTTCGATAATTTTACTTGCCTTTAAACCATCCAGCTTCGGCATTTTAATATCCATTAAGATTAACTGAGGCTTATGTGTAAAAGCCAATTCAATTGCTGATTCTCCATTATTCGCTTGTGCTACCACTTCGTAGCCATTATCTTCTAGCATTAACTTCAAATCCATCGCAATTAGTGACTCATCTTCGACAATCATAACTTTCCTAGTCATTTAGGATAAATACCTCCTCACTTACAGGAAACTGAATTTGAGTATGTGTACCTTTTTCACTAGGGATAATTGTAAATGTGCCAGCTAAATCATATTCAACAAGCCTTGTAATAATCTCCATTCCAAATGATGCCTTCACCTCTTGCATTCCAACGCCGTTGTCAGAAATATGAAGTGAAATAGTGGAAGCATCCTGCTGAAATTGTATATCGATTGTTCCCTCCTCACGACCAGTAAAAGCATATTTCAATGCATTTTGCAGTAGCTCACAAATGATTAACGCGAGCGACACAGCTTTTTTAGCATGACAAAATAGTTGTACATTATCGTGAAGAAAGGTTAAGTGAATAGCTGGCGTGTTGGATGTCCCAACCATTTTATGTCCAATCTTTTTAGACAAAGCGATAACGTCTACTTTCTCTTCAGCGTTATCCTCATTTTCTAAAATAAGTTCATAGACAGATGAAATACTATATATTCGATTTAATGCTTCTTGAAAAGCACTTGCATTCGAAGCTGACAAATCATTTCGCATTTGCAAACGTAATAAGCTTGTAACTGTCTGTAAATTATTTTTCACACGGTGGTGAATTTCTCTTATTGCAAAAGTTTTCATCATTAGTTCATTTTCTTTTAGCTTAAGCTCTGTAAGATCATGAATCATGAGAAGTGTTACTTTATCGTTTTGATCACGAATAGGTATTTTCTTTACAATAAAGGATTTACGATCAATCGTAATTTCTAAGAAAAAGACATCATCGCCCTTATCATAGACTTCCTGTAAAAAAGGTAAAATCTTATTCAATGGAACGTTGTCAAAACATTCTAGCCCTGATAGCTCTGATATAAATCGGTAACCTGCAGGATTGCTATAGATGACTTTGTTTTCATGATTTGTGAGAATAATTGATTCTACTAACAAATCAGAAACGACTGGAATCGGTTGAGAATTGTGCTCTACACTATGCTCAATTAACGCAAATGGCATATTCCGAAAATCATCTTTAGATGTTGTTTGCATCTCTACCTTTTTTTCCTGTATTAACACTGCAATGACCTGTTGTTGATCATTAAGGAGAGGGATAACGTTTTGTTCAACAGTTATTCCTTCCTGTGTGATTGCTCTAGTAATTGACGATTTTTCTTTATGTTTAAAAGAAGCAAATACTGCTGGTTCAAAGCTTTCAAATACAAATTTGCCAATTACGGATTTTTCGTATAAGCTCTTTTCTTTTTTTGGGAATGCCTCTGCCACAACAATTGCATGCGGTAAGTTTTCCATCATACAATCTATGAACATATAACAATCTGTCAACTCAGCATAATATGTTAGTGTAGCTTCTATTTCTATTAACTTTTCTATATCTGTTGTAGATAAGTTCGTAAATTTTCTACACAATGATTGAATGTTCGACAGGTTCAAACCCCCTATCACCGAATAATCAGAATCGAATTATTCTTAAAATTTCTTGTCATCATTATAAACCTTTTGTAAAATCATTTTCAATATAAAAAATAATTTATTTTAATAATTTTCGTTGCATTACAAAGAACTATATAGCTTAAAAGAGAAATATTCAACACTTTTTTCAAGCTCATCTACATTTTACGACAAAATTATTATTTCAATATAATCAAAAAGCGAGTTTGCAATGAATGCAAACTCGCTTTTTATTACTTAATTTCTGGTGTGACAGCTAATATATTTTCAAATGTTTCACGTTGTTTTGCTTCTTCTTCATTTAACAAGATATGAATATCTCCATGGTCGTTTGAAGTACGAATTAATCGCCCCATTCCTTGCTGCAAACGAAGCTGCATAAATGGTAATTCAACTTCTTCATATGGATTTTCTGCAAACGTACGTTTCGCATCAAATAATGGATCATGTGGTGGGAAAGGTAAATCGTATATTATAACACGTGTTAATGCCTCCTCAGGCAAATCAAGACCTTCCCATAAATGATAGGAACATAATGTTTTGACTGTGCCTTCTTGGAAATCACGAACGATTCCTGATAGTTCACGGTCCCCCTCAAATGCTACATACATTCGCTCCATAAGAGGTAACTCCGCTTTGAAATCTAACATTGCTTGTTTGGATTTAAATAAAATTAACGTTTTTTCACCATCACGTAATAGCTGTTGAACACGCGAAGTTTTGTCCTTTTGAGATAGCTCATGTAAATAAATTCGCATAACTTCTTCATAATCGAATGGCGATGGAACAGAAAACGATTGATAATTACGAATTCCTAAACTATAGGCAATGTATGAAAAATCTTTATTAACGGATAAAGTCGCTGAAGAAAATACAATCGGAAGCTTTTTAGAGAATAATTTTTCTGCTAAAACTTCTGTGATGAGACGAGGCATAATGACAAGCGTTTCTTCCCCATCCGTTTCCTCTAACCAATCTACAGCATCCCCTTGTGCTATGAAAATACGTAAAGATGCTTCGTATTGTTCTAAATACTCTTCCGCCATATTCAATTCATACTCTGGAATCATATACATTTCAGATTCAAAAACCAATTCTTCAAGTAATGTTTCCACATCATCAATAAGCTGTTTACCGTATTTTAACAGCGCATTCGATTTATTAATACGTTTACGTTCTTCTTTAGAAACTACTAAATCATCTCGCAGCTGGTCAAAAAATAGCTCATGATCATCTTGTAATTTTTCCATCGCATATAGTGTACGTTCTCGTACCCCATCCACCATTAAACGTTCTAAAAGTCTAACAATTGTTGTCGCCTGTACTTTATACGTCATTGCTTTTTGTGCAGCATATTCTAATAAATGCCCTTCATCTAGCACCATCATTGATACTTCAGGCAATAGAGCTAATTGCCCTTCACGCTCACGAGACTCCTTTGTAGCTAAATGCTCCATTAAAAAGTCTTGCGAACAAATGATCAAGTCCGTCGATTTACGATAATGTGCACGGTGTAGCGTTTGCCCACATCGATTACGTAGATCACATACTGAACACTGCATAATCGAGTTATAGTTTACTTTTTGCCAATCTTCATCACTGACAGTTGGATAATTGCTGCGTTCACCATAAGGTTGTATCGCAATCATTGAACCCTGTGCATATACGCCATCAGGTATAGAAAACGCAATATCATCGATCCATTCATCAGTTTCTACTTTCTCTGCTTCCTCAAAGCGCTTTAAGCACAGATACTGATCTCTTGACTTTGCTAAGCGGACATCAATTTCAAGACCTAATGTTTTCTGTAATTTATAAATATCGCCGCCCTCTTTTACTAGCTGATCGATTAAGGTTTCATCAGCACATGCAATAAGAGCCGGTTTACCAGTATAGCGTGCATAGGATACAGCTGGTAGTAAGTAAGCAATTGTTTTCCCAGTCCCTACCCCTGCCTCTGCAAAAAGCACGTTTTTCTCTTTTAGGGCCTGCTCTATTTGATAGGCCATAAAAATTTGCTCGTCACGACATTCAAAGCCCTTTTCAGGTAATTCATCGTAAAGGACGTCCCCCATCCAGTCACCTAATGACTCAAAAAATGAGCGATCCTTTGATAATACAAATGGTAAAGATTTACGCAATTGACGTTCCCCCTCTAACTATCTGGTCCTATTATACGCGACGAAACGGAAGATAAGAAAAAATCTTATCTTCCGTTATCCTTCGTTAATCTCTTTTAGACTTTTGTCCCCAGTATTGGTAATAATTCGTTTCGATAAAACCATTAAATAATTTTCGTTTCTTCGTCGTTTGACGGCCATACAATTCTTCAAAGTTTTTCATTGAGGACAGCATGTACACAGACCAAGTCGGATAGTTTTTCATGACTTTACCTAAATCACGAATCACTTGTTCTACGACTTCAACATCGCCAATACGTTCACCGTATGGTGGATTGCCGACCATGACACCATCTGTAAGCTGTGTCGTGAAATCACGTGCTTGCATTTGCTTGAACGTAATTATATCACCAAATCCAGCTTCTATTGCATTTTCTTGGGCAATACTTACCATTCGATGGTCAATATCAGACCCGATAATTTCCAGAGGTTGATCATAGTTCGCTAAGCTATCTGCTTCATCTCGTACTGCATCCCAAATTTTTGCCTTCATCCATGGCCAATCTTCTGAAATAAATTCACGGTTATAGCCTGGTGCAATATTTTGTCCAAGCATCGCTGCTTCTAATGTAATTGTTCCTGAACCACAGAATGGGTCAACGAACGGTCGATTCGGATTCCACTTTGAAATTTGTACAAGTGCCGCAGCTAATGTTTCTTTTAATGGTGCTTCACCCTGTGCTTGACGATAACCACGTTTATGCAAGCCTGCACCTGATGTATCAATGGTAAGTGTAGCCACATCTTTTAAAATTGAAACTTCAATCTTGTAGGTTGCACCAGATTCGTCCAAAAATCCTAAACGTTTATAATGCTGTTTCATGCGCTCTACAATTGCTTTTTTAGTAATTGCCTGGCAATCTGGTACACTAAATAATTTAGATTTGACAGACTTCCCTGATACCGGAAAAGCTGCATCAACTGGTAAGTATTTTTCCCAAGGTAGAGCTTTTACACTTTCAAACAACTGTTCAAAAGATTTGGCAGGAAACTGTCCTACAACAATTTTTACACGATCTGCTACACGTAACCATAAGTTTGTTCGTGCAATGGCCGTTTCATCACCTTCAAAATACACTTTGCCATTATCGACTGTTGTTTCATAGCCGAGTGCTTTTACCTCTTGTGCCACAATCGACTCTAAACCCATTGCCGCAGTTGCTACTAATTTATAGTTTGCCATACTCTAATTCCTTCCTTGATGCTCAATTTTCCAATACTCCATAAACTCAATGAGTTCGTGAAGCGGTAATGGTTTGCTGTAATAATAACCTTGGATTATATCACAGTTCATTTTACGTAGTATATCCACTTGTTGTGCATGTTCTACACCTTCAGCAACAACTTTCATTTTTAAACGATGCGACATTTGGATAATTGCATCCACTACTGCCTGTTTTTCATCGAGTGAGCCAATATGCTGAATAAAGCTTCGATCGATTTTTAAACAATCCAGTGGGAAGCGAACTAAATAACTAAGAGACGAATAGCCTGTCCCAAAATCGTCAATAGAAATTTTAAAGCCCATCTTTTTGAGTCTCACGAGCTTGCTAACCGTTTCATTTGCACTGTTCATCACAGTACGTTCTGTAACTTCTATTTCAAAATTGTTCGCAGGTGTGTTATAGCGCTCTAATATCGATTGAATAGATTCTAAAAAGTTTTGTTGCTTAAAGTGAATGCTAGAAATATTAATGGCAACTGGAATCTTGTAACCACATTGACGCATCTCAATAACTGCCTCGCAAGCTTTTTCTATAATCACTTCGCTTAATGGAATAATTAATCCTGTTTCCTCTGCATATGGGATAAATTCTACTGGAGAAACAAACCCTAGCCTTTCACTATTCCAACGAACAAGTGCCTCTACGCCTTGAATCTCTTCATTTTCCACAGAGATTTTAGGTTGGAAATGCAGCTCAAATTCCCGATTTTCTATTGCTCTCCGTAGTTCTGAATCTAATAATAAAACACGTTGAGAGTCAGTTTTCAATTCATCAAAATAAAACGCATAGCCGTTAAGGTCATTCTTTTTGGAATAAGTCATTGCCTTGTCAGCACAACGAATCAATTGCTCCGTTGATTCTCCATCTGCTGGATACATGCTGACACCAACACTCGTAGAAATAAAAATATCCTGACCATTAATATCTAAAGGCTGTTCAATAGTCCCAATGATTAGTTCAGCAAAGTTTGCGGCTTCTTTGTCATTTTTCACGTTTGTTAACGTAATAATAAACTCATCTCCGCCATTCCTTGCAATAATATCTTTATTTTTCAACAATGTTTTTAAGCGCTTTGCCACTTCTACTAGAATGGTATCTCCAACTGCATGTCCCAACGTATCATTAATTTGCTTAAATCGATCTAAATCTAAAAAATAGACTGCATGCTGTACTGAATGAGAAATAGTAGAAGTCGATTCTAATAGACTATTCATTCTTTCAATATAAGCAAAGCGATTTGATACATCCGTTAATGAGTCAGTTAATAAACGCTTTTCCCGTTCATTTTCTACTATTTTTCTTTCAGACAAATCAGAGAAAATACCACAGTAATTAGTAATTTCTCCCTCATCATTGGCTATACCGACAATCGTTAACCATTCGGGATATAAGTCTCCGGTTTTACGACGATTCCATATTTCTCCTTGCCAAATGCCTTTTTGTCGTATCTCTTGCCACATATCTAAATAAAATTGCAATTCATGTACACCAGACTGTAAAACCGCTGGCGATTTGCCAATCACTTCATCACGCTTATAGCCAGTTACAAATTCAAAAGCAGGATTGACCATTTCTATTTTTTTATTTTTATTCGTAATCATGATGCCTTCAGATACATTTTCGAAGATTTTCGTTATTAAGGCAGTAGGATATTTGGAAATCGAATTTAGCCTTTCCAGACTATTCCGTTCGTTCACTCCGTTCATGTTTCCGCTCCATCCTATCTCTCTTTACTACCCTCATTTTTTAGATAAGCGCATTTGCGCCTGTCTACTCGTAAGTAGACAAATATGTACATCGTTGCGATATCCGTTTTTTAGATGTTTATGTATCAATTATGCCTCGGCATAAAAAAATAACTTTAATCCGCATTTATCTCTCCATCTATGAAGGTGGGAGACTTCTGTACCTATCGCTTCGCTTTCGGTACAAAAAAACTTTGCTGAAAGAAGTTAAAATCGTAGCGACAGAGGCATGAACAACAGTGTATTGCCTTATTTTCAAACGTATATCGCGCATGTCTAAACATGATTGACAAGTAACTTTTTCTTACTGAATTCAAAAGAAAAGCTCTCCACCAAATTGGAGAGCGCTTGTTATTTCATAGATAAGCATCAAAAAATTCCATAAGCCATGTTTTGTTCCCGAGTACTCAATCAGCTTGCGCCTCGTACGACCGGGTAGTAATCATCTATCTACAGAGCGAACTCTGTCCCTCTATCCGTTCAATTCCTTCTAGAGAGTGCCCCTACCATAATTTGGGTTTCTCACTCGTGGGGTTTACCTCGTTCCACCTTGCATGTTTCCAAGCAAGCTACGTCACTGTGGCACTTTCAGGAAGTTTCAACCATATCATTAAGACTTAGGTTTTCCTTCCGCCGTCAGCCATTACAGCTGCCTTACCTTATTTTTTCAGTAAGCACGAACACTACGGTCATCTCAGAACCGTGCGAGCATGGACTTTCCTCTACGACGTCTAGCGCCGCAGCGATTACTCGAATTTCATGATGATACGAAGTATTATACTAGAGTTTTATGATAAATACAATATACTTGATAAAAAATTATTCGTATAACTTACTACCAAATACGTGTTTTTCTAAATTCGAAAGACGTTTTAAAATATCAAAGTTTGTCGTACCAGATGTTGCAGCTGCGACAGGTTGTCTCTTAGGTGTATTATCAACTTCTTCTTTTAACTGTTTATTTTCTTCACGTAGTTGGGCCACTACTTTTTCGAACGTTTCATAGTCTTGAATAATTTCATCAAGAAATGAATCGACTTCTTCTACATTGTAGCCTTTAAAGTTTTTCTTAAATTCCTTTTCAAGGATCATTTTTGACGTTAATTTTATGTCCATTTACATCGCCCTTCCTCACACTACATACACGATTTTATTATAGCACACTTCATCACATTATATCGTCTGAAACTATCAAATGTAAGGCTAAACTTGTCGTTTCTTGCACTTACCCGGGAAATTATTTCTTATTTCCTAATCTGTGCAACCTCTTTTCCCAAGAAATTTCCCATTTCTGCTTTTGTTCCACCCTCCATTGCTCATTTTTTTTTATTAATTGTATGCCTTCTTGCGTATAATAAAGGGCCTGCTCATAATCTTTTATTTGATGTTCATATAACATGGCTAACTGTTCTAATACATGTAATTTTTTTCGTGGATCAACAAAATGTAGAGAAGCCACAAAAGCATCGATTGCTTCACTAAATTTTTTATTTTTTTTATGTTGTATTGCTAAATAATATTGAGCATTCCCTGCTTCAAGTTCATTAAATTGAGCCGTAACCTTTTCTAAAACCTTTACGCTCTGTGAACTTTCCTTTAAATCAGCATACCATTTACCGATATTCGTGAACGTTTTTGCAGATTCTTCACTTGTCTCTTCAAACAGCAACTTCGTCGAATGTATATAAAGCGTTATCAATGAAAGTAAATCCCATTCATTGTGAAGAAGAACTTTTATAAGTGCATCTGGAACACCACTTTTGATTGCATCTAAATAAATAATAGGTGCAAGATAGCCAGGAATATCTCCAATGCGGGAAAAGCCTAGCTTCTCTTCTTCCACAGATTTTAATTTCATTCGTTCCATATCATTTTTCCATAAACGCTTTGAACTATGCAACAAATCGATATGTCTCTGTGTTCGTAATTTAGGTAATTCTTTTTGGTGGAGTGTCCAACGTGTTTCAAGTTGCGGCCAGTCAAAGCTTTTTCCATTGTAGGTAATAATCGTTGCTGTTTTTTGCCAAAGCATTGATGCAAAAAGTAACGCTGCCTCATGAGCAGGATCAGCAAGAATATATTGCGTTAAAATAAAACTTTCTTCTTCCTCTGATACTTCTAGAAAACCTAGAAGAAAAATTTGCGTGCCTACACCCTTTAAACCAGTTGTTTCCGTATCAAAAAATAAAACCTTTTCATTCATTTCCAGCGCATATGGATGTTCAAACTTTGCCTCTTGCCATTTTTCTAATGCATCAAAAAATGACTGCAACTTATAATGACCATGCTGATAACTAAATGGATAATGCACCTGTCGTTTAAAAAAAATACCGAACTCATTTTCTACAACTGTCAGTCCGGCTTTTTCCCACCGCTCAGTATAACTTGGAGCAGCAGGCTTTTGATAAGCTGGTTTATCCTCTTTTTTTATAGTAGTTGTGGTTTTTTTACCGAGCATTTTTTTCATTTGTAAAATTTTATTTTCGTAAGACATTTACTTCACTCATTTTCTGCCTGTAAAATTGCTAATACTTGTAGTACCTTTTTCTTCGCCTGCTGTAAACTATCTTGAGCCCCAATACAAGATGGACAACCCGACTCACAAGCACAGCTCGCTACATGGTGCTGTGTCCTCGATAATAGTTCATCCCATAATTCATAGACTTTTTCACTTAGCCCAATACCGCCGGGATACTTATCATAAACAAAAAACGTCGGTTGCTCATTATGAGTTGCCTTTACCTGCGGGACAACTGCTACATCGCTACTATCACATTGAATAAACAAAGGGATGAACGCATTCATCGCATATGCAGCTCCCGTCATCGCGTCCGTAAGCTCTGCCTCAGACCATTTTTCCGGGGCAGAGAATGATAGCCATGATGAACTTGTATGCATTTCATCAGGTGGTAGATAAATAGGACCAGAACCGATATTGTCATGCGTCCCGAAGCGTATTTTTTTAAATAACGTAGCTTGTGCGACTAAACCCACATCACCGAAGCTAATCATGCCACCCTTATAATCTCGACTCCGGTCTTCCTCTAACACTTTCATCTCAACTGCTAGATTTGCGTCCGTATAGTAATCGACATCTACTTCTCGTACAAACGCTTTCTTCTCGTCCCAATCAAGCTTTTCTACTTGAAATTGCGTGCCCTGATGTAAATAAATTGCCTCTTCATGTAATAATGTCATCGCACTGTGGCGATCCATTTCACCAATAACCTTTGTTTGTCCAGGGACAGTCATATCAATAATAACAACATTTTCTTGTGAAGCCGAACGAAGACTAATATCATGTGCTGGAAAACGGTCACTCATCCAATGCCACTTCTCACTTGTTTTAAAAACTACGCCTTCCTCCGCTAAATATTCAAGTAGTTCCTGAATCTCATATTCACCATACGTATCATGTGCGGAAAATGGTAGCTCAAACGCTGCACATTTCAAATGATCCATTAAAATCAACATATTTTCAGGATAAATACGCGCTTCCTCAGGTGCACTACCAAGTAAAAAAAGCGGATGGTTTACTACGTATTGATCAAGCGCTGCCGATTGCGCAACATAAATGATTAGCGCCTCGTCCTGACGACGACCAGCGCGACCTGCTTGTTGCCAGGCACTTGCGATATTTCCTGGGTAACCTGTCATGATACATGCTTGTAATTGACCAATATCCACACCCAATTCAAGCGCATTTGTACTAACTACCGTTTGAATAGTACCGTCACGAAGCCCTCGTTCAATGACACGTCGTTCAGAAGGCAAATAACCACCTCGATAACCGCGCACCGATTCATCTAAAAGCTTATTGCGTGTAAGTTCCTTCAAATACGTCACAATCATTTCTACCCGTACACGACTTTTAGCAAAAATAATGGTTTGAATACCTGCTGTATATAATCTTTTCGCGAGATCGCTCACCTCTAAAACAGCGCTTCGACGCACGCCAAATGTTTTATGGACGATGGGTGGGTTATAAAAAAGAAATGTCTTTTTCCCAACTGGCGCTCCGGAATCGCTAATTAAGGCATGGCTTTCATTCGTTAAAGTCTCAGCCAATTCTTTAGGATTTTTAATGGTTGCTGACGTACAAATGAAAATCGGGTTGCTGCCATAAAATTCACAAATACGCTTTAACCTTCGAATAACATGCGCAACATGTGAACCAAACACACCTTTATATGTATGCAACTCATCAATGACGATATACTGCAAATTTTCGAATAGTGATACCCATTTCGTATGATGAGGCAAAATCCCTGAATGGAGCATATCAGGGTTTGTCATTACAATATGCCCTGCCTTACGAACCTTCTGACGAATACCAGGCGCAGTATCCCCATCATACGTATAGCTTAAAATTTCCTCACCACTTTGTTCGATTAGTTCATTTAAATCATTTTTTTGATCCTGCGCTAAAGCTTTCGTTGGAAACAAATAAATAGCCCGTGCATTTTTATCTTCTACTATTTTTTGAAGTACCGGTAAATGATAGCAATACGATTTCCCAGATGCTGTTGGTGTAACGGCTGTAAAGGAAACACCCTCCATTGCGTAATCAAATGCCTGACGTTGATGCGTATACAATTGTTCTATCCCTCTTGCTTGAAGAGCCTTTACTAGTGAAGGATGTAAATTTTCCGGGAAAGGTGCATATTTAGCTTCACGCCCCTCAAGCGTTTGCCAATGTAAAATACGTTCCTTCAATTCCTCATCGTATCTCCACTCATTTAACAATTCGCTAATCGTCCTTTTTTTAGATAACATCCATTTATACCTCCTTCACTAACCCATCAAAAATCTTCAATGTATAAGAGGTTGAATGAATCGCATCTAAAAAACGTTTTTTACTTGTTTCTTTATAAAAAGATTGCACAACAAATTGCTCCATCGATTCCACCACTGAAGCAGTTTGTTGTGTATGCATATATTTTGGACGATTTTTTTGAATCCAACTATTCGCCTCTTGCTGCCATTCCTTTAAAAGCTGGTGAATAACATCAGCGTGTGGCTTAACCTCGGTAAAAAAGTCTGGAGTACGATCCTCCTCACGCATTTGCCAGAAGCGTGAAACACATTTTTCACATTCATCTATTAATATGGAAGTTTGCTGTATTAATAACAATTTTGCACCTCATCTCATCAATTACAACATTATCGTAAATAGCTGACAATTTCGTTTACCTCTAAAAAGAAGTTCGAATTTTAACAGTTGCTTCATCCTTAAAATTTAAGATTCATCTACATGAACATAAACGCATAGTATCATTTTAGGTTGATTTTCCGAAACAACGTTTTTAAAATTCGTGCCAACCAACAAAATCGTCTGCTAAATTACACACATTATATGAGCAAAAATGCCTTACTTTACTCCAAGACATATCTCTTAATGTGGTAAATATTGCATTAAAAATACTCATATTGAGTTATTTAAATTGCATATGAGATAAGTGTACCAAAGTCTATCATTTTTCACTACTTATAGGCGAACAAGCATTCTTTACTTGCCAGTTCTTTTCTGCTAAGCTTACTTTCTGGCTAACAGATTTGAGCTGCATAAAAAAATGCATGCTCTGTGCATTGTTTTCCAAAGACACTCTCGTTAAAAGTAATTGATTGACCAGATCCAACTGCGCAACTAATTGTCCTAACTTGTTCAAATTAACGCCTCCTTTTGCTTTACTTATGTATTCCTCGCGTGTATAAAATTACCTTCATGCGTGACAAAATAAGCGTAAGTTAGCTGAAAGAAGAAGTATTTCGATAAAGATTAATTGAACTATTGTAGTAAGAACATTGTCTTCAAAATCGTCGATCAAGTAGCGGGACTAATGTGGAGTACAGTTTCTCTATAAAATGCGCTTGGAAATTCCATCTGTTATTTTGACGATTCAAGTGATAGAACTAGTTGTGCTATATGATATTTTTCGACTTTAAGAGGCGAAAATTGCCCAATGATTGATTATTTGTTTGGTATTTTTGACCATTGCTAATCTAGCATCAACCATGCTATCAATGGAAGTGGAGAACTGCTACTGAATCATGGTAAACTATTGTATAATAGCAGTATTATAGAGGGTGAACTAAAGTGACAATTCGTTATCCGAATGGGAAATTGTATTCTCCTACTCCAGCTGTTCAAAAAACAGCTAAAAAGGGGAAAGATAAAGATTTTTCTTTTAGTAATCGAGGAAAAACACTAGAGGATGAAATTAATGAAGCAAACGACTATTATGTAAAAAAGCAACTTGCTATCATTCATAAGAAACCTGTTCCCGTGCAAATCGTCAAAGTAGAGTACCCATCACGAAGTGCTGCAGTTATTCGTGAGGCTTATTTCCGAACGCCCTCGACAACAGATTACAACGGCGTTTGGAACGGGCATTATATTGATTTTGATGCAAAGGAAACTGCTTCAAAGACCAGTTTTCCCCTAAAGAATATTCATTTACATCAAATGACACATATGCAGCAAGTGACGGAACAAAATGGTGTGGCTTTTATCATCGTTCGTTTCTCAGCTTATGAACGATATTTTATTGTGCCATACGAAGTTTTACAAAAGGCCTGGCTAGCGATGGAAAAAGGTGAACGTAAATCGATACCCTTTTCAACGATTGAAGTGGAAGCTTTTGAAATTTCCACAAGCTATTATCCACGTATCGATTATTTACCGATTATCCAAAAGCTCATTGAAGCACAAAGTCATGGTTTTGAAAGTGAGGAGATAGTAGAATGACTGAACGTCGTCGTACACGCGGTGAGCATCAAAAGGCTCTCGCTCAAAAAAATAAAAAAAGCGCGCCTCCGAAATCATCGAAGAAAAAATGGTTCAAGCGCATTACGCTAACACTTGTGGCAATTATAGCTGCATGCTTTATTGGAGGTGCTGGGTTATTCGCCTATTATGCAAGTACCGCACCTGAACTAGATGAAAACTTACTGAAGGACCCCGTTTCCTCTGAGTTTTATGATAAAAACGGTGAATTATTTGCAACAATTGGTGCAGAAAACCGCAAATATGTAAAATATGAAGATATACCTGAGGATATGGTTAACGCAATTCTTGCAACGGAAGATGTACGCTTTTTCGAACACGGTGGTATGGATTTTTATCGCCTCGGTGGCGCAATAATCGCCAACTTCCGTGATGGTTTCGGGGCACAAGGGGCCTCTACATTAACACAGCAAGTTGTTAAAAACTCATTTTTACAAAACGAGAAAAAATTAAAACGTAAGGCACAAGAGGCTTGGTTGGCCTTCCAATTAGAACGCAAGTATTCAAAAGAAGAAATTTTTGAAATGTACTTTAACAAAATGCTGATGTCAGGTCGTGTTTACGGCTTCGGAACAGCAGCTCAATATTTCTATGGTAAAGAATTAAAAGATTTAACTTTAGATGAAGAAGCATTACTTGCAGGATTAGTACAACGTCCAAATGCTTACAATCCATTAAAAAATCCTGAACTTGCAGAAAAACGTCGTAATACAGTTCTAGGATTAATGTATCAACATGGTAAAATTACAAAAGCTGAGATGGAGGAAGCAAAGAAAGTAGACGTTCAAGCTGGTCTAGCTGACGATGCGACACGTCAAAAATTTGCTGGTTCTAAATATGACGCCTTCCTTGATGTCGTTATTAATGAGTTAGAGGATAACGGTGATGGTAATGCAATGGCGGAAGGGATTAAAGTCTACACAACACTTGACCCGAAAGCACAACAAACTGTTGAAAATATTATGAATGATGACAGCAACTTCCCAACAGAAAAGATTCAATCAGGTGTAGCTGTCATTGATACAAAAACTGGTCAAATTCAAGCAGTTGGCGGCGGACGCAATTACGGGGCTCGTGGTTTCAACTATGCAGATGACTTAACAAAAAATCAACCAGGCTCTACAATGAAGCCATTACTTGATTATGGACCAGCAATCGAAAACTTAAAATGGTCAACGGGTCAAACACTTGTGGATGAACCAATGAATTACACAAATTCGAAACAAACCATCACGAACTGGGATGGTCAGTATATGGGGCCAATCACAGCACGTAAAGCTTTATACGCTTCACGTAACGTTCCAGCTGTAAAAGCGTTACAAGAAGTTGGTCCAGATAAAGCAAAAGAATTTATTGGTCGTTTAGGTATTGAAGCTGAAAATGTGTATGAATCTGATGCAATCGGTGGTGGGGATATTACGATGTCTCCTATCCAAATGGCAGCTTCCTATGCAGCATTTGGGAATAATGGTGTTTACACTGACCCTCATGCGATTACAAAAATCGTTTACCGTGATGGTAAAACAACAAAAGACTATACACCAGAGTCTAATGTTGCGATGAGTGATTATACGGCTTATATGGTGACAGATATGCTACGTGACGTTGTTAGTAATAAGCCTGATGCTTCAGGTACTGCTGCCAATGTTTCTGGATTAGATATCGCGGGTAAGACAGG
>Ga0213822_1000328_pt1 | contig 40024 bp, 32 predicted proteins | sample MC6MC0908MG_FD_179872 | JGI IMG/M metagenome (GOLD analysis project Ga0213822, IMG submission 179872) | Enriched soil aggregate microbial communities from Iowa State University, Ames, United States - MC6-MC0908-MG | ecosystem: Environmental > Terrestrial > Soil > Unclassified | place: USA: Iowa... | reverse complement strand
GGCTTGAGCACGCGCAGCATCGAGCGGATCGCTTCGTCCTTGTGGGTGACGTTGCGCAGGCCGAAGGCGATGGTCACGCAGTCGAAGTGGTTGTCCGGGAACGGCAGCTTTTCGGCGTCGGCCTGGACGAACTCGATGTTGCCGGCCACGCCACGGTCGAGCAGGCGGTCACGGCCGACCTTGAGCATCGAATCGTTGATGTCGGCAAGCACCACCTGGCCGGTCGGGCCAACCAGGCGCGAGAACTTGGCGGCCAGGTCGCCGGTACCGCCGGCGATGTCCAGCACCCGGTTGCCGCTGCGCACGCCTGACAGCTCGATGGTGAAACGCTTCCACAGGCGGTGCATGCCGCCGGAAAGCACGTCGTTCATCAGGTCATATTTGGCGGCCACCGAGTGGAACACCTCGGCGACTTTTTTCGCCTTCTGGCTCTCGGGGACGTCCTGATAGCCAAAATGCGTGGTGGGTTCGGCGTGTTCGCCTTTGCGCTGGTCGTTCATATCGCTTCACCGGAAAAAATTACCGCCATTCTAGGGCGAACGGGCGGATTTGTCTTGGCGGGGTGTGCCATGGGGCAGGGGCGGGCATAATGCCGATTATGTCTTCATATCCAGGAACAGCCGCATGACCCAGATCAGCGTCGAACGCAAACACTCCCTCGGCCGCGAGGCCGCCCGTGCCAAGGCCGAAGCGCTGGTGGACAAGCTGAGCCGTGAATACGACCTCAAGGCCACCTGGAACGGTGACCGGGTCGATGTGGCCCGCAGCGGCGCCAACGGCAGCGTGCACATTGGCGAGGACAGCATCCGCGTCGAACTGAAGCTGGGCATGATGCTGTCGATGATGAGCGGCACCATCAAGGGCGAGATCGAGCGAGCGCTGGACAAGGCCCTGACGTGATGCCGCCTGCGGGCCGGCGAGCCCTGCAGCTACCCGTCGAGCTCAAGGCATCGGGAACGGAATGATGTCCTTGTCACGCTCATATAACAGGTCGCCACCATAGATCTTGAGCCGTTCATTCCTGTTAGCGGCGCGCATGAGTTGCTCGCTGCGGGACTTGGCCTTCGGCAGTTTCAGGTGGCCCTGGGTAAAGGCATGGGCGGGCGCATTTTCGCTGGGGTAGTGGAAGTGTGCTTCCCAGAGCAGTTCAGCGGTTGGGATCTTGTCTATCCGGTAGATATCCAGGTAATGCCCATCTGCAGTACGAGTACGCGTGCCCACCCGCCTGACGTTGATAGCGCCGAGGTCCTTTAGCGCACGCACCACCCAGCTCTCCGGATATTGGCTGTTGAAGTAGACGGTGGTCAGTGATTGGTGCTTTGCATCGCGGGTGCGCTTGATGGCTTTGAGAAGGTTGTCCTTGAGCGCGGGACTGCTTTCGGCATTCAACTCATTGTGGATACTGGTGAGTTTGTCCATGTGCTGATCGAGCCGGTCAGCCAATGTTTGGGGTTGCTGCATGTAGCGCTCGGCGCTGCGGATCTCTTCCTCCGTCTGGGCTACCAGGCGCGTACCTTCACTACGCAACTTTTTTTGACTCTTGCCGGGTTGTGAAACCTTGGGTGCTTCCAGCCATACGTCGCCATGCTGTTCGAGTTCGGAGACTGTTGTTTGGCTCACAGGGTCGTACTGGATTGCTCGACCGTTCTTCAGCGTCTGTTCAACCAGGGTTTTCTTGTGCCGGGCGGTACGGATGCTTTTCAGCTTCCTTAACGGCTGAGTACGGATCTTCGCTTGCCCGTGCGCAGGGCCGGGTGTAAAGGGGGCTTGTACTGACTGCGCGTGTCCAGCCTTCTCGTCCCTTTCGTTGTAGGCGGCGTCCAGGGCGCGTTCGGCGAGGTTACGCAGTTTGGTGACTTGTGCGACGAAGCCCTGCAAGGGCTGCGTGTCAATTGCCGGATCGTCCAGAGCCAGGAGTTCCTCGGCAATATTGAGGGAGGCGGTGTACGCCTGGCGCACACTGCTGAGCACTTCGATCTGATCGTCCAGCGATTGTTCACTGGCCAGCAAGCCGTCATGGTTCAGTACGGCCTTGCGAAGTTCGGGGCCGCAAAGGCGTTGAGGCTGGCTGTCGATGTGCTCGATACGCTCAGGCGTCAGGTTTTCCCTTTTGAATGCCAGTGAGGCCAAGTCCACGCATGTTTGGGCACACAGCATGACTGTCGAATAAGGGCGATGTTGCGTGGCCTTCGCCAGTACTGTCTGTTTGTTTGTAAAAGCGATGCGGGGGTCACTTGATGCTTTTGTCAGATTGCGATCAAGGCGTTCGCTGGCCTTGAGCAAGCGCTTGCTGATGTCGAGGGCGGTGTTGCGCGCTTCTCTGTATTGAGTAATGGCGTGTATTTCTTCAGGCGTTCTGGGCAGGCGGGGAAGTTGCCTCGCCACGCTGTCGAGGTGGATGTAGTCAGTCTCCATCAATAACCGATTGAGGAGGCTGACGTCATTGTCAATTGACAAGTGATAAAGGTTGCCAAGGTTGTCTATGTAGCGTTTGTTGCCAAACTGCTGATACACCGGCTCGCACAGTTCGGAAGTGTCGTTTATGGTCGCGGTGAGGATGGCGGCGCGTTCTTCCAGCAGGGTTGAGGCTGCTTTCACGGAGTGCCCGAGCTCAACCCGCAGTGCTCTCAACGCTTGCAGATCGTCCAGTTGCTGCTGGGACGGCGTTGTCTCGGCGTCGCCCTGCTCGGGCACCTTGTAAGTGTCTGCGTAGTTTTTCACCTGTTCATCGAGCGTTTGCAGGGTCAGCAGATTCTTGGGAATCGTTTCGTCGTAGGCTTCAAGCGCCTCGATCCGTTCGATGACGGCGTTGCTCATCCTCTGGAAATCCACCTTGGGGGTGGATTTCACAGGCATGCCGCCGGCCATTCTCAGTTGAAGTGCCCATTCACCATTCCACCGGCTGATCCAGGGCCCCTTGTCGCGCGTGCGGCCTACGATGTGGTAACCGTCGGCTTCCCCGCCCCATTGGGATTGCCATTCGCCCTGGCTCTGCTCAGGGCCGATGATCTGTATACCGCTCCAGCATTCCTGCACTTCATAAGGCGTGTCGTGCAGCGTGACGTAATGGCGCCCTTCGACTTCGTAGAGGCCGCGCAGGCGGCCTGTAGCGATTGGAGCATGCCCTTGCAGGGAAAGCCTGGCTTGCAGCTTGCCCAGCGCGGTGCGCTGCTCCTGCGGCAGGTTGGTCAGCCGTTGGCTGTCGCTCCAGTGGCTGACCCTGGGGGCGGGAAATGCCTGTTCATCCTGAGTGGGTTCCCAAGGCAGCTCCCGCGGCGCTTCTGCGAGTATCGACGGTGTCAGGCCTGCCGAAGCCGGTGCGGCGAACCGCGCTGCTGGTGCTGGGCGCGCAGGTGTGCGGGCGTGTGGAGGCGGCATTTGGCGGTGTGCGAGCAACATCGCCAGGTTGGTCAACAAATCAGTGACTGCGACTGCTTTTTCCTGTTCCGAGCCATGCAGCAGTGCAGGAATATCGTCTTTCAACGTGGCGACTGCCTGCAGCAGCCATACTGCGCTTGCTGCAGGGCCGCTTAACAGCATGGAACCGGTGTTGAAAACTGCCCAGGCAATCTGTTCGACCAGGGCCCATTTCGCTTGTGCATTGGAAACGCTGCTACGTGTGGCCATGAAGAGCATGGCGTCTACCCGGCTCTTGAACATGTGCGCGTCAAGATCGCCTGCCCAGGCCTTGAACGTTGCCTCGACGGGAAGTGCTAGCTTTGCCAGCAACGTGTCCACCACTGCGCTTTCTGGGCTGACCAAATGGGCCAGCTGGGAAAGGCGAGGGTGCAGATGTGGGCGGAGAAACCCACCGTTTTCGTAGAGCTGTCGGGCGTCTTTATCCAGCCATTCGAGCATGCTCTGTTGCAGGTCGCCGCCTTCGCGGACGCTGTTCATCAACGCATCCAGGCTGGCGAATTGCAGGATCGTGTCTTCTGGGTAAAGGGGGCGATACAGGACCCAGCGGTTGGTTGTGGTTGGCAGACTGATCAGGTACATACCCTGCACCGCATCGCTCGACGAGGCGCCAGGCGCGCACAAGAAGGCCAATGGGGCCATGCTTGTCGCCTGCGATTGTTTAGCCGTCTGGCTAAATTCGATCAGTGCCTGACAGGCACCTTCACTGAGCTTCTTGTTGATCGTGGCCTGCAGGGCATTGAGCATCAGGTTGCTCCGCCATGCTTTGGCGAATCGGGCAATCCGGGCGGTTTTCCCGGGGGGGCCGTCGATCATGTGACGTACGTAGGGGCAATAGTGGCCGCCGATGTCGACCTTGAGTACCAGGCTTTCCACCTCCTCGATGGTCAATGTGCCGCTGATGCCAGCATGACTGGCGTCGGTGATGGCCGTTATTGCCTCCAGCTGGCCGGCTTGCAGGCGGGAAATGGCAAGGTCGGTCAGGGAGACGCGCCTGCTGAACAGCGATTGCCCTCCGCCTGCAGGCCCGGAGGGCACGGCTTGATCGATGCTGATGAACACTTGGTCCGGGTCGTGGACCGCCTTGTCAGGGTATTCGCTCACCCACTGTTCGCGCAGGCGGCGGTTGGCGAAACGGTGCAGGCCGTCGATGTCGCCAAGGGATGTCAGCCCTTTCGATTGCCCTTGACTGGCTGCAAGTTCAAGCATTGCCGCGTGGTAATTGAAGCGATCGGTATCAGAGGCATTGGCCAGCCATTGGGGCAGTTCGATATCGGGCATATCAGTGTTCAGGTAGCCAAGCTCGGAAAAAAATCCGGAGGGATCAGTGATGGTGCTGAACACCGTTTCCAGTTGGCCGGCTTCGGTCAGGTTGCCCAGGCGTAGGCGGTTGATGCGATCAAGGATGCTGTTGAGCACCTGGGCTGCCTGCCAGGCGAAGACGTTTTCGCTCAATGCCCGCTGCGTCCATGACAGGCTTTCAAAGCGATAACTTTCGGCCAGTTCATGCTGTAGCGACGCAGCCAGCGCGGGAAGGTCGGCATGGCTGCTGATGTGCCCCGAGGGCCTGCAGCGCAGCACGGATGTACGATTACCGTGCGTTTGCGTGAGGATCAAGTCCGGTATGGCGAGCGGGTAGGAGGCTCCGTTGTCGCTGAGGGAAACTTGCAGGGCGCTGACCGTCAGCCCGTCGCTGCTGCCCACGAGCATCGTGTAGAGCGCGTGCTTTTCATCTTCGTCCAGGCCTGGTTGCTGGATGTTGGCAAGCAGTGAGGCCTTGATCACCTGCTGCAGCCAGCGCAGGCGCGTGACATCCGACTCGCCGAAGCCGTTCCAGTAGCTGATCTGGGCCTGTTGCAGGTTCTCCCTCAGCCCCGAGAGCAGGGTGTCGAAGCCGCTATCGAGCCTGCGCATGTCCAGATCGATCTGCGGTTGCGCAGTGGCATCCAGCCCCTGCTCTTGAGCGCGAAACACGGCGGGTGGCGCGATGCTCAAAGGGCCCAGGCTTTCCAGCGACAAGCGCTCGCCTGTCACAAGGTGTTGCAGCAGCCTGTCGACCAAGCCCGTGTTGGCATCCTCTGCGTTGAGCAAGGTAAAGGCTTCGAGGGATTTGAGGCTCGGGCTATGGGTTGCGATCCAAGGATAGCGATCGAGCAGCATGGCGAAACCGTCGGTGGCGATCACCTGGCGTAAGGTTGGGCGATTGGCGAAATGGTTAGCTACGAGTTGTCGGAACGTGTTGCGCTGGGGCATGGTTGGGAGGCTCCGCTTGGCGGTCGTCGGGAAGCATGACGCTAGCGCTGCCTGGCCTGCGGTCGGTGTTGCATAGATCTGTTTAGGGTGCGAATTCTAATTTCCCCCCCTACCTTATGCTCAAGCCCAACCTCCATGGGCGGTTCCTCCCCTCCACTCATGAGCATGAGGTACAGAGCATGGCCAAAGTGAATGTGAAGATAAAGGATGACGCCCAGGGTACGCTGGGTGAAGTGCGCGGCTACGCGCGCAAGATCTGGCTGGCTGGCATCGGCGCTTACGCACGGGTTGGCCAGGAAGGTTCCGACTACTTTCAGGAGCTGGTGAAAGCCGGTGAGGGTGTCGAGAAGCGCGGCAAGAAACGCATCGACAAAGAGCTCGATGCCGCCAACAACCAGATCGACGAAGCCACCCAAGAAGTCAGTCGCGTACGCGGTAAGGTCGAGGTTCAGCTCGACAAGATCGAAAAGGCTTTCGACGCACGGGTCGGTCGCGCCTTGAATCGCCTCGGCATTCCGTCTAAACATGACGTTGAGGCGTTGTCCATCAAGCTTGAGCAACTGCATGAACTGCTTGAGCGCGTCGCGCACAAACCATAAGGAGAGCAGGATGGCTGGCAAGAAGAATTCCGACAAAGAAGGCAGCTCCTGGGTCGGCGGGATCGAGAAATACTCCCGCAAGATCTGGCTGGCAGGGCTGGGTATCTATTCGAAAGTCGACCAGGACGGCCCGAAGCTGTTCGACTCGCTGGTGAAGGATGGCGAGAAGGCCGAGAAGCAGGCGAAGAAAACCGCAGAAGAAGTGGCGGACAGCGCCAAGGCTTCGACCACTTCGCGTGTGTCCGGTGTTAAAGACCGTGCACTGGGCAAGTGGAGCGAGCTTGAAGAGGCCTTCGACAAGCGCTTGAACAGCGCCATCTCGCGTCTGGGCGTGCCGAGCCGCAACGAGATCAAGGCCCTGCACCAGCAGGTCGACAGCCTGACCAAGCAGATCGAGAAACTGACCGGTGCTTCGGTCACGCCGATCTCTTCGCGTACCGCAGCAGCCAAGCCGGCTGCCAGCAAGACGGCCGCCAAACCGCTGGCCAAGGCAGCAGCCAAGCCCGCAGCTAAAACGGCGGCGGCCAAGCCTGCAGCCAAAACCGCTGCAGCCAAGCCGGCAGCGAAACCTGCGGCCAAGCCCGTTGCCGCCAAGCCGGCAGCCAAACCCGCTGCGGCGAAAAAGCCTGCAGTGAAAAAGGCCCCGGCCAAACCTGCCGCTGCCAAGCCGGCAGCACCTGCTGCCAGCGCCGCACCGGCCGCTACCGCAGCGCCGGCACCCAGCGCCGCTCCGGCCAGCAGCGCGCCGTCGGCACCGGTGAGCGCGGCTACCCAGGCCTGATACCGCGTCGCCCTCTTCGCGGGTTCACCCGCGAAGAGGCTACCGCCGGTTCAGCAGGCTTAACCCTCCAGGTACCGCACCGCCAGCTGCTCCGCTGCCTCCCGCGCCTGCGCCTGCAGATGCGGCGCCACCAGCATCATCACCTGATACACCACGATCCCCACGTCCCCCTCGCGCCCCAGCACCCGCTGGTAGTCCAGCGAGAACATCAGTGTCAGGGTGATCTGCTCCACCAACTGCCCCAACGCCTGCGTTTCACTGACCACCTGGCCCTGGCCCTTGAGGCTGGCCAGCAACGCTGCCAACGTGCGCTTGAGTGCATTGATCAGGCTGCGCATGCCACGCGCCAGTTTCGGCAGGCGCCCGGTGAGGTTTGACAAGTCCTGGAAGAGGAAGCGGTACTGGGCCATGCGCTCGACGATCAGGTGCAGGAACAGCCAGTAGTCTTCGGCATCCAGGCGCACCTCCAGTGGCGGGTCCAGCAGTGGCATCAGTGCCTCTTCGAAACGTTCGAACAGGCCGATGACCAACGGCTCCTTGCCGTGGAAGTGGTAATACAGATTGCCTGGGCTGATGCCCAGCTCGTTGGCGATTTCAAGTGTCGAGACGTTGGGCTCGCCCTGCTGGTTGAACAGCTGCAGGGCGCATTCGAGGATACGGTCGCGAGTCTTCATCCAGTGGTTGTGCTCATCGGGTCAGGACATAGGTGCCTGGCGCGGGGCCCAGCGGTGGATAGGTGGCGTTGCCCAGCTCCATGCGCGGTGCCTTGAGCGGGCCGGAGCGCGGGGTGATCCAGTCCAGCCACAGCGGCCACCAGCTGCCGTCGTTGCGCTGGGCGTCGTGGAACCAGGCGCGGGGGTCGCTGGACAGCTTGGGGTTGTCCAGGTAGTAGGCCTTGGGGTTGCCGGGCGGGTTGATGATGCTCTGGATGTGCCCACTGTTGGACAGCACGAAACGCCGTTCGCCCCCCAGCAGCAGGGCCGAGCGGTAAACGGCATCCCAGGGGGTGATGTGGTCGTTGCTGCCGGCCACGGTGAAACTGTCCAGGTCGACCTGCTTGAGGTCGATGGGGGTACCGCAGACCTCCAGCCCGTTGGAGTGGGTCAGCGGGTTGTGCTTGAAGAAGTCCAGCAGATCGCCATGCAGGGCGGCCGGCAGGCGTGTGCTGTCGGCGTTCCAGTAGAGGATGTCGAAGGCCGGCGGCGTCTTGCCAAGCAGGTAGTTGTTGACCCAGTAGTTCCAGATCAGGTCGTTGGGCCGCATCCAGGCGAAGATCCGCGCCACTTCGCCACCGTCCAGCACACCGCGCTGGTAAGAGCGGCGCTTGGCCGCCTCGATGGTCTGCTCGTCGGCGAACAGGCTGGCGGGGCTGTCGAACTTGCTGTCGAGCAGGCTGACCAGGTAGGTAGCGCTGCGTACCCGGCGCAGCTGGTGCTTGGCCTGCAGGTGGCCCTGCAGCGCGGCCATGGTCAGGCCGCCGGCGCAAGCACCCATCAGGTTCGGGTCGCGGTTGCCGCTGATGCTGCGGCAGGCGTTGAGCGCTTCTTCCAGCGCCTGCACGTAGCTGGACAGCCCCCATTCGCGGTGGCGTGGGTCGGGGTTGCGCCAGCTGACCATGAACACCTGCAGGCCGTTCTTGAGCATGTACTGGACGAAGCTGTTGGTCGCCTGCAAGTCGAAGATGTAGAACTTGTTGATCTGCGGCGGCACCACCAGCAACGGCCGGGCGTGCTGCTTTTCGCTCATCGGCTTGTACTGGATCAGCTCCAGCAACTCGTTGCGAAACACCACCGCGCCCGGGGTCGACGCCAGGTTGCCGCCCACTTCGAAAGCGCGCTCGTCCACCTGGCGCGGCAGGCCGTCGTTATGGCGCAAGTCGTCCAGCAGGTGGGCCATGCCGCGAACCAGGCTCTGCCCACCGGTGTTGAACAGCTCCTTGACCGCCAGTGGGTTGAGCAGCGAATTGCTCGGCGCCAGGGCGTCATTGATCAGGTTGAACAGGAAGTGCGCACGGGCCCGGTCATCGTCGTCCAGGTGGCTTTCCTCGATCCACAGGCGGCTCTGCTTCTGCCAGGCCAGGTAAGCCTGCAGGCCCCGGCGGTAGAACGGGTTCTGGCTCCAGGTCGGGTCGTTGAAGCGGCTGTCGCGCGGGTTGGGCTGGAGCGGTGTATCGCCCAGTACCACGCGGCCAAGTTGGCCGCCCAGTGCCAGCAGGTGGCGAGCGGTGTGCAGCGGGTTGGTCAAACCATGGCGGCCGACATTGCGCAGCGTGGAAAGCAGGTCGCGACCGCGCAGGCCGAGGATGGCGTTCTGCGCGTTCATGCTGGTGGCGGGAAGCGTTGTCGTTCCTTTGGCCGGTTTCTCTTTCATGGCAGCACTCCTTCGTCAGGCCACGGTCAGGTCAGAACGACAGCAACACCCTAGCCGCCGGAGGCTGGGCGGGGGTGCATGACTGCACGCTGACGTTCTTGCTGGAGGAACTTCATGATGATCGGGGCGACGGCCTCGGCCCGGGTGATCAGAAACAGATGACCGTCGTCGATAATGTGTAGCTGGGCATTGGGAATTCGCCAGGCCAACAGGCGCATGTTGACCAGTGGGATCAACGGGTCGTCGTCGCCGGCCAGCACCAGGGTCGGCTGCTGGATCTTGTGCAGCCAGTGGATGCTGGTCCAGCCCAAGCCGGCAAATAGCTGCCAGTAGTAGCCCAGCTTGCCGCCGGAGCGCACCTTGGACGCATGGTGCATGGCCAGGTCGGGGTCGCGGCGAAAGGCGCCGCCGTAGATCAGCGGGGCGATGCGGATCACATGCGAGGGCTGGATGTACCGCCGCGGGCTGGCCATCATCCACAGCACCTTGGGCTTGCCCGGCACCATCACCGCACCGGCGGCGGTGGCGGCCAGCACCAGCTTCTTGCAGCGCTCCGGGTAGTCGTGGGCGAACTGCTGGGCCAGGGCCCCGCCCCAGGACACGCCGATCACGTTGACCTGGCCATAGTCGAGGTAATCGAGCATGCGCGCGGTCAGCTTGGCCAGGCCTGGGAAGCGATAAGGGTGGCGCGGGGTGGATGAGCCACCCACGCCCGGCACATCGAAGGCGATGACTTCCAGGTCCGGGTCCAGCGCCTCGATGAACGGGAACACCAGTTCCAGGTTGGCGCCAATGCCATTGAAAATCAGCAGCGGCGTGAGATGCGGCTTGCCCGGGCGCACCGCGGTGCGGATGGACTGGTCGTCCAGCTCGACGGTCCTGAAAATGTAGGGTGGCGGCATGCGCGAGACTCTGTGGTGAATGAAGCGCCGTGGCCCCTCCAAGGGCCACGGCGTTTACAACTCAACGTTCGTGAACGTAAGTCCCCGGTGCAGCTTCACCGGCGGCATAGGCACGGTTGCCGAGGCGGGCGGGGGCTTTTTTCAGCTCGCCGGCGCGCTCGCCCAGCCAGTTCTGCCAGTACAGCCACCAGGAATCGGCATGCTTGTCGGCGTTCTCTTGCCAGGCCAGCGGGTCGCCAGGCCGGTCGGCACCGGTCATGTAGCGCGACTTGGGGTTGCCAGGTGGGTTGAGAATGCTCTGGATATGGCCGCTGTTGGACAGCACGAACTCGATCTTGCCGCCGAACAGGTGCGCCGAGCGGTAGCACGATTGCCACGGGGTAATGTGGTCGTTGGTGCCGGCGACGCTGAAGATGTCGCACTGGACCTTTTTCAGGTCGATGGCGGTGCCGCACACTTCCAGTGCATCGGAGCGGGTCAGTGGGTTGTTCTTGAACATCTCGATCAGGTCGCCGTGGAAGGCCGCCGGGAGGCGTGTGGTGTCGTTGTTCCAGAACAGAATATCGAACACCGGCGGCTCGTTGCCTAGCAGGTAATTGTTCACCCAGTAGTTCCAGATCAAGTCGTTCGGGCGCATCCAGGCGAACACCTTGGCCATGTCGCTGCCTTCGAGCACACCGGCCTGATAGGAGTGGCGCTTGGCCGATTCGAGGGTCTGTTCGTCGACGAACAGGGCGACCTGGGTGTCCAGGGTGGTGTCGAGTACGCTGACCAGCAGGGTCAGGGCGTTGACTTTCTTCTCACCCAATGCGGCGTAGTGGCCGACCAGCGCGGTGCAGGTGATGCCACCGGAGCAGGCGCCGAGCATATTCAGGTCCTTGCTGCCGGTGATCGCCAGCACCGCGTCAACCGCCTCTTTCAGCGCGTCGATGTAGGTCGACAGGCCCCACTCGCGCTGGGCCTTGGTCGGGTTGCGCCAGCTGATGATGAAGGTCTGCTGCTGCGAGCGCAGACAGAAGCGCGCCAGGCTCTTGTCCGGGCTCAGGTCGAAGACGTAGAACTTGTTGATCTGCGGCGGCACTACCAGCAACGGGCGGGCATGCACTTGCTCGGTGATGGGGCTGTACTGGATCAGTTCCAGCACGTCGTTGCGGTACACGACGGCGCCTTCGCTGGTGCCGAGGTTCTTGCCCACTTCAAAGGCGTCCATGTTGACCTGGCTGGGCATGCCGCCGTTGTTGACCACGTCCTTGGCCAGGTTGGACAGGCCGTCGAGCAGGCTCTTGCCGCCGGTTTCGAAGAAGCGTTTGACCGCTGCCGGGTTGGACAGGGTGTTGGTCGGTGCCATGGCTTCGGTCATCAGGTTGATGACGAACTGGCCGCGGCTGATGTCCTGGGGTGACAGGTCGCTGTTGCCGATCCAGTCCTGCAACTCCTTGCGCCAGGCCAGGTAGGTTTGCAGGTAGCGGCGGTACAGCGGGTTCTTGCTCCAGGCCGGGTCCTGGAAGCGACGGTCGTCGCCCTCCGGGGTCAGGCTCGATTTGCCCAGCAGCACGTTCTTCAGCTCCAGGCCGAAATGCGCCACGTGCTTGGCGCTGTGCAGCGGCTGGCGCACGGCCTGGCGCAGCACGGTGCGGGCTGAACTCAGCAGGTCCTTGCGGCGTATGCCGATCACCGGGTTCAGGCCCAGGGTGTTGTCCGAGGCTTGCCGCTGCAACTCATCGTTGTTCTTGCTACTCATCTACGACGCTCCGTTGTCCTGAGACGAGTACCGGTTTGCTGTGGCACATGCACAGTCGACAGCCCGGTACTGCTACTCGGGTGACCAGTGATAAGGAACAGCGGTGCTGCGGGCCGGATGCATTCGGCGATGAGCTGCGGGGGAATCTGCGTGTGAAGACTGCCTGCTTTCGCTCGCGACCTCTACAAACCGGCCTGGCCCTGATTGCCTGGAAAGCAATGCAGGGAACTTGCCAGCTCCATTGGTAACCCGACTTCATGTAATGCGCAAGACAGCGCTTGAAAGAGCTGTCTGTAAGGCATTCAAACAGATGAGATTAGAAAATGCGCTCTAACTCTTGGAAGGCCTGACCTAGAGCATCAGTTTAACCACCGATTCGGCAGGATCGCGGGCTTTGCCAGCCTTGTGCAATTCATCGAGGTACTCGGCCCAGAGCTGCTCCTGGCGCAGGCACAGCTGCTCGAGGTACTCCCAGGTGAACAGGCCGCTGTCGTGGCCGTCGTCGAAGGTCAGTTTCAGTGCGTACTGGCCGGCAGGCTCGAGGCCGGAGAGGCCGACGTTGATCTTGCCAAATTGCAGGATGGGATTGCCGTGGCCCTGCACTTCGGCGGAAGGCGAGTGTACGCGCAGGAATTCGGCGGGCAGGTGGTAGACCTCGTCGGGGCCGTAGGTGAGGCTGAGGGTCTTCGAGGCTTTGTGCAGGTTGATAGCGGTGGGCAGGCGGGCCATGGGCTGAATCTCTGGTGAGCTGATAATGCAAGCTTCGAGAGATTCCCGCCTTTGTGCAAGGGCCTGCTGTGCAGCCCAATCGCCGGCGAGCCGGCTCCCACAGGGTTCAGCAGTGCTGCGGACATTGTGAGAGCCGGCTCCCACAGGGTTCAGCAGTGCTGCGGACATTGTGAGAGCCGGCTTGCCGGCGATTGGGCCGCAAAGCGGCCCCCTGCGGTCTTACAGGATATAACGCGACAGGTCTTCGTTCTGCGCCAGCTCACCCAGGTGGCTGTTCACATAAGCGGCATCGATCTGGATCGGTGCTTCGTCATGTGCACTGGCCAGGTCACCGGCACTGAACGATACCTCTTCGAGCAGGCGCTCGAGCAGGGTGTGCAGGCGGCGGGCACCGATGTTCTCGGTCTTCTCGTTGACCTGGTAGGCGATCTCGGCCAGGCGCTTGATACCGTCGGCCTGGAACTCGATGTTCAGCCCTTCGGTCTTGAGCAGCTCGCGGTATTGCTCGGTCAGCGAAGCGTGCGGCTCCTGCAGGATGCGCTCGAAGTCTTCCGGGGTCAGTGCCTTGAGTTCGACACGGATCGGCAGGCGGCCTTGCAGCTCAGGCACCAGGTCGCTCGGCTTGCTCAGGTGGAACGCACCGGAGGCGATGAACAGGATGTGGTCGGTCTTGACCATGCCCAGCTTGGTGTTGACGGTGCAGCCCTCGATCAGCGGCAGCAGGTCGCGCTGCACGCCTTCGCGGGATACATCGGCACCGCCGACGTTACCACGCTTGGCAACCTTGTCGATTTCATCGATGAACACGATACCGTGTTGCTCGACCGCTTCCAGGGCCTTGGCCTTGAGGTCGTCGTCGTTGACCAGGCGGCTCGCTTCTTCGTCGCGAACCATCTTCAGCGCTTCCTTGACCTTCAGCTTGCGCGCTTTGCGCTTGCCCTTGCCCATGTTGGCAAACAGGCTCTGCAGCTGGTTGGTCATCTCTTCCATGCCGGGCGGCGCGGCGATTTCGACGCCGGCGGTGTCGGCAACTTCGATCTCGATTTCCTTGTCGTCCAGCTGGCCTTCACGCAGGCGCTTGCGGAACAGCTGGCGGGTGTTGGAATCGCTGCTGGTCTGTGCGGCTTCTTCGCTGAAGCTGGTCACCCGGGCCTGCGGCAGCAGGGCATCGAGGATACGGTCTTCGGCGGCATCTTCGGCGCGGTGGCGCACGCGGATGATTTCCTGCTCACGCAACATCTTCATGGCCGCGTCGGCCAGGTCGCGGATGATCGACTCGACATCGCGGCCAACGTAGCCCACTTCGGTGAACTTGGTCGCTTCGACCTTGAGGAACGGCGCATTGGCCAGCTTGGCCAGGCGGCGGGCGATTTCGGTCTTGCCGACGCCGGTGGGGCCGATCATCAGGATGTTCTTCGGGGTGACCTCGGCACGCAGCTCGGCAGGCAGCTGCATGCGCCGCCAGCGGTTGCGCAGGGCAATGGCCACGGCGCGCTTGGCGTCGTCCTGGCCGATGATGTGGCGGTTGAGTTCGTGGACGATCTCGCGGGGGGTCATGGACATGATGAAAATGGTCCTCGAGCAGAGCAATCAGTGTGGAAAAGTCCCGCTCTGGGCGGGACGCCAAAACAACTGATCAGTCGGCCAGGTCCTGCTCCTCGATGGTCAGGTTGTGGTTGGTGAACACGCAGATGTCACCGGCGATGTTCAGGGCTGTCTCGGCGATTTCACGGGCCGAGAGGTCGGTCTTGTTCAGCAGGGCGCGGGCTGCGGCCTGGGCGTAGGCGCCGCCGGAACCCATGGCAATCAGGCCGTCTTCGGGCTCGACCACGTCGCCGTTGCCGGTAATGATCAGCGATGCATCCTTGTTGGCCACGGCCAGCATGGCCTCCAGGCGGCTCAGGGAGCGGTCGGTACGCCATTCCTTGGCCAGTTCGACAGCGGCACGCACCAGGTGGCCCTGGTGTTTCTCAAGCTGCCCTTCGAAGCGCTCGAACAGGGTGAATGCATCGGCGGTGGCACCGGCGAAGCCAGCGATGACCTGGCCGTGGTACAGGCGACGAACCTTTTTGGCGTTGCCTTTCATCACGGTGTTGCCGAGGGATACCTGGCCGTCGCCGCCCATGACGACTTTGCCGTTACGGCGGACAGAAACGATGGTGGTCAAGGGGGAGTCTCCACGCAGCGGGGCAAAATTGCCTGATGCAGACTCATATGGGGGTGGGGGGAAGGATTTCAACCGGGGGGGATGAATGGTCGCGACAGGTTCAAGGTTGAATGCGATCAATGTGGGAGTGGCCTTGTGTCGCGAAAGGGCTGCGTAGCAGCCCCAGGCTCTTGGCACCCTGCATGGATTGCCGGGGCCGCTTTGCGGCCCTTTCGCGACGCAAGGCCGCTCCCACAGGGTGGGTCAGCCCTCGTGGCAGACATGCCCATCGACCAAGGTATAACGCACCGCCCCAGGCAGGCAGTGGCCGATGAATGGGCAGTTGTCGCCGCGCGAGTACCACTGTTCACCGGCAACGGTCGAGGCCTTGGCATCGAACAGCACCAGGTCTGCCGCAGCACCTACCTTCAGCTCACCCGCCGGCAGGCGCATGGCCGCCGCAGGGCCGCTGGTCAGGCGAGCCAGCAGGGTTGGCAGGTCGAGCAGGCCGTCGTCAACCAGGGTCATGGCCAGTGGCAGCAGTAGCTCGACGCTGCTGATGCCAGGCTCGGTGGCGCCGAACGGGGCCAGCTTGGCATCGCGCTCGTGCGGCTGGTGGTGGCTGGAGATCGCCTGGATCACGCCCGACTTGACCGCCTGGCGCAGGCCATCGCGGTCGGCGCTGCTGCGCAGTGGCGGCTGCACGTGGTACAGGCTGGAGAACTCGCGCAGCGACTCGTCGGTGAGGATCAGCTGGTACAGGGCAACGTCGGCGGTGACCGGCAGGCCAAGCTGCTGGGCTTGTTCGATCAGCCGCGCGCCACGGGCGCTGGTGATCTGGGTGAAGTGTGCGCGCACGCCGCTCTGCTCGACCAGCAACAGGTTGCGGGCCAGGGCCACGGTCTCGGCACTTTCGGGGATGCCGGGCAGGCCGAGGAAGCTGGCCATGGCGCCTTCGTGGGCCAGGCCACCCTGGGCCAGGTCGCGGTCCTGGGAGTGGAACACCACGGTCAGGTCGAAAGTGGCAGCGTATTCCAGGGCGCGGGCCAGGGTACGGTTGTTGGGGATTTCCTTCAGGCCGTTGCCGAAGGCCACGCAGCCGGTGTCGCGCAGGGCCACCAGCTCGGCCAGTTGCTCGCCTTCCAGGCCTTTGGTCAGGGCGCCGATCGGGTAGACCTTGCTGTTGCTGGCTTCACGGGCACGGTCGAGGATCAGCTCGGCCACTGCCGAGGTGTCCAGCACCGGCTTGGTCTGCGGCGGGCAGCACAGGCTGGTGACGCCACCGGCCACGGCGGCGCGGGTTTCGCTGGCGATGGTGCCTTTACGGCTGTAACCCGGCTCACGCAGGGAGACACCGAGGTCGACCAGGCCTGGCGCGGCGATCAGGCCGTCGGCCTGGAGGGTACGGCTGGCGCTGAAACCGGCTGGGGCCGCGCCGATCGCGGCAATACGGCCGCCATCCAGGTGCAGGTCGGTGACCTGGTCCAGGCCACTCTTGGGGTCGATGACCCGGGCGCCAAGAATGCTGAGGGTCACTGGGCGTTCTCCTGGTCGAATTGACGTTGCGCGTTCTGCCCGCTCATGGCCATGGACAATACCGCCATGCGCACGGCGATGCCGTAGGTAACCTGATTGAGGATCACCGAGTGTTTGCCGTCGGCAACCGCCGATTCGATTTCCACGCCGCGGTTGATCGGCCCTGGGTGCATGACGATGGCGTCAGGCTTGGCGCCGGCCAGGCGCGCGGTGGTCAGGCCGAACAGGCGGTAGAACTCGCCTTCGCTGGGCAGCAGGCCGCCGGCCATGCGCTCGCGCTGCAGGCGCAGCATGATCACCACGTCGACGTCCTTCAGGCCTTCGGCGAGGTCGGTGTAGACCTTCACGCCATATTGCTCGATGCCGATCGGGATCAGGGTTTTCGGGCCGATCACGCGGATGTCCGGGCAGCCCAGCGCCTTCAGCGCGAGCATGTCGGAGCGGGCCACGCGCGAGTGCAGGATGTCGCCGACGATCGCCACGGACAGGTTTTCGAAGCTGCCCTTGTGGCGGCGGATGGTCAGCATGTCGAGCATGCCCTGGGTAGGGTGGGCATGGCGGCCATCACCGCCGTTGATCACCGCGACGTCCGGGCACACGTGTTCGGCAATGAAGTGCGCAGCACCCGAGTCGGAGTGGCGCACGACGAACATGTCGGCGGCCATGGCTTCGAGGTTGCGCAGGGTGTCGAACAGGGTTTCGCCCTTGCTGGTCGAGGAGGTCGACACATTGAGGCTGATCACGTCGGCCGACAGGCGCTGAGCGGCCAGTTCGAAGGTGGTGCGGGTACGGGTCGAGTTCTCGAAGAACACGTTGCACACGGTCTTGCCGCGCAGCAACGGGACTTTCTTGACGGCCCGGGCGCCGACTTCGAGGAACGAGTCGGCGGTGTCGAGGATCTCGGTCAGCAGTTCGCGGGGCAAACCGTCGAGCGAGAGGAAGTGGCGCAGCTGGCCCTGATCATTGAGCTGCAGCGGGCGCTTGGCGTCGATTGGCGTCATCGCGAGTGGACTCTTAAAGGGCGGAAGCGGTGGCGAGGTCCTGGCGCTCGAGGGCGAGCGGTGCGGGTCCGGTCAATTTTACCCGTTCATGGGCGGCCAGCGACAGGGTGGCGCCAAGCACATTGGGGCGGATCGGCAATTCGCCGGCATCCAGGTCCAGCAGGCAAACCAGCGTCACGCTGGCCGGGCGGCCGTAGTCGAACAGTTCGTTGAGTGCGGCGCGGATGGTGCGCCCGCTCATCAGCACGTCGTCGATCAGCACCAGGTGCTGGCCTTCGACCTCGAACGGCAGCTCGGAGGGGCGCACTTGCGGGTGCAGGCCGTTCTGGCTGAAATCGTCGCGGTAGAAGGACACGTCCAGGGTGCCCAGCGGGCTTTCGTCGGCCATTTCCTGCTGCAGGGCCTGGGCTACCCAGACACCGCCGGTGCGGATGCCGATGAAGCGCGGTTCGGTAATGCCACGGCGGGCCAGATGGGCGCGTAGGTCGACAGCCATCTGCCGGATCAGGTCGGCGGGATTGGGTAGGCTCATTGCGTGCTCCTAGGGGGGCGCCGGGTTGGCCCGACGGCAAAGCGGAAAGTTAGGTGTTGGCCTCCAGCCAGCCTTGCAGCAGCAGGGCAGCGGCGATGGCATCGACCGGGTTGTCACGGTAGCTGCCGCGCTGGCCGCCGCGGGCCATGCGCTCGCCCTTGGCCTCGAAGGTGGTCAGGCGTTCGTCGTGGGTGTGCACGGGCAGGTTGAAGCGGCCATTGAGGCGGCGGGCGAACTTTTCGGCGCGGGCGCTCATTTCGCTGGGCGTGCCGTCCATGTTCAGCGGCAGGCCGACGACGATGGCATCGGGCTTCCACTCGGTGATCAGTTTTTCCACCTGGGCCCAGTCCGGCACGCCGTTCTGCGCCTTGAGGGTGCACAGCTCGCGGGCCTGCCCGGTGATTACCTGGCCGACGGCCACGCCGATCTGTTTGCTGCCGTAGTCGAAGCCCAGCAACAGGCGTAGTTCAGCCATCAGGCGTGGCCCGCCTGGCTGGTCAGCAGGCTGAGGTTGATGCCCAGGCTGCTGGCGGCGGCGCCCAGGCGCTGCTCGCTGGCCATGCCGAAGAGGATGTCGGGGTCGAACGGGCAGTTGAGCCAAGCGTTGTCGGCCAGTTCCGCTTCCAGTTGGCCCGCCTCCCAGCCGGCGTAGCCCAGGGTGATCAGGCTCTGTTTGGGCCCGACCCCTGCGGCAATCGCTAGCAACACATCCTGCGATGTGGTCAGCGACAGCCCTTCCAGGGCCACGGTGGCCTGGAAGCTGCATTCGCTGCTGTGCAGCACGAAGCCGCGGTCGGTCTGCACCGGGCCGCCCTGGTAGATGGGCACTTGCAAGGTACTGGCCGGTGGCTCCTCGTCCGGGCGCAACTGCTCGAGAATGTCCGCCAGGTTCAGCTCCTGAGGTCGATTGACCACCAGGCCCATGGCGCCATTGGCGTTGTGCTCGACGATATACGTGAGGGTCTGGGCGAAGTTCGGGTCGGCCATGTGCGGCATGGCGATCAGGAACTGATGCTTGAGGTAGCTCGGGGCGAGGGTTTTCATGGGGGATAGTGTGGCGCCAGGTGGCGAGGCTGACAAGGTGGTTGTGTGTCGCTTGTGGCGGCCCTTTCGCGGGCAAGCCCGCCCCACAGGAACACCGCCGAGCCTGAGGGCTGTGTGATAGCTGTGGGCGCGGGCTTTCCCGCGAAGGGGCCAGTACAGCCGCCAGATCAGTTACTGGAAAGCCGATCCCCACGGGCAAACCGCCAGGTGCGGATGATCTCCAGCCGGTCATACTCGGCCAAATCCCCGGTAAACGGTGCAAACGGCGCTGCCAGCCGCACGATACGCTGCGCCGCCTGGTCCAGCACGGCCTGGCCGGACGATTCCAGCACCAGCACCTCATACAGCGAGCCATCGCGGTTGATCGACACCATCATCCGCAAGTTGCCGTAGATCTGCTGCCGGCGCGCTTCGTAGGGGTAGTTGAGGTTACCCACCCGCTCGACCTTCTTGCGCCACTCTTCCTTGTACCAGGCACCCTTGTCGCGCATGGTCGACGCCGCGTTCAGGCGGTGGATACGCGGGCGTTTGGCGTACATCTGCTGCTCGTTGGACAGCTCGGCTTCAAGGCTGGCGATCTGGCTCGACAGCTGCGAGCTGTCGAAATCAGGCGTGGCCGCCGCGGGCTTGGGCTGCGGCTTGCTTTCCTTGGGCTTGGGCTCGACCTTCTGCGCCTTGGGTGCCTGGGTGACCACCGCGGACTTCTGCGGTGCAGGCGGCTGCACCACTTCGGGCTTGGCGGCGGGCGGCGGCGTGACCTTGTTGATCTTGCTGTCCTGGAACGGCGCCACCTCGGTGGTGGTGGGCACCGCCTTTTTTTCCAGGGTGCCGCTGCCCTGCTGGTTGGCCTGGGCCTGGTAATCGGCCTTCTCGGGCGCTTTCTCGCTTTTGAAGGTGGCCAGGGTGATGTCCATGGTCTGACGAATTTCCGCCGGTTTGACCACGGTAAAGCCCACGCCAAGAATCAGCGCAAGGTGCACCAAAGCAGCCAGAAACAGGGTAAAGCCAAGCCTGTCCACCGGGCGAACGCGGGGTGGCAGCAGGTCGGCAGGGATGTCGGCGGGCAGCGTCATCAGGTATCCAGCAACCGCGTGGCGGGGCAGCAGCTCAGTCGAATGGGACTGGCATCATACCCCACTGCGCGTATTTGCTTCGCGTCGGCGGTCAGCGCGCCTGCAACTGGCGATCAATGGCATCCATCAGCTTGCCACCAATGTCGGTGTTGAAGGCCGCATCGATCTCGCGGATACAGGTCGGGCTGGTGACGTTGATTTCGGTCAGGTAGTCGCCAATCACGTCCAGGCCGACGAACAGCAGGCCCTTTTCACGCAGGGTCGGGCCGACCTGGGCGGCGATCCAGCGGTCACGCTCGCTCAGTGGGCGCGCTTCGCCCCGGCCACCGGCAGCCAGGTTGCCGCGGGTCTCGCCGCTGGCCGGGATGCGCGCCAGGCAGTAGTCGACCGGCTCGCCGTCGATCATCAGGATGCGCTTGTCGCCGTCCTTGATCGCCGGCAGGTAGGCCTGCGCCATGATTTGCTGGGCGCCTAGCGCGGTCAGGGTTTCCAGAATCACCGAGAGGTTGGGGTCGCCCACCCGGTGGCGGAAGATCGAGGTGCCGCCCATGCCGTCCAGCGGCTTGAGGATCACGTCGCCGTGTTTGGCCGCGAATTCGCGAATGATGTCCGGGCGGCGGCTGACCAGGGTCGGCGGCGTGCACTGCGGGAACAGCGTGGCGAACAGTTTTTCGTTGCAGTCGCGCAGGCTCTGCGGGCGGTTGACCACCAGCACGCCTTCGGCCTCGGCCTGTTCCAGCAGGTAGGTGCTGTAGACGAACTCCATGTCGAACGGTGGGTCCTTGCGCATCAGGACCACGTCCAGCTCGGACAACAGGCTGTCCTGCTCTTCGCCCAGTTCGAACCAGTGCGCCGGGTCGGCGAACACCTTAAGCGGGCGCATGCGTGCACGGGCTTTGCCTTCGCCTTGATACAGGTCGCGCTGTTCCATGTAGAACAGGCTCCAGCCACGGGCCTGGGCGGCCAGCAGCATGGCCAGCGAGCTGTCCTTCTTGTAGGAGATGGACGCAATCGGGTCCATGACAATGCCGAGGCGAACGCTCATGGGGGTGGTTCCTCTTGGCGGCGGGTGGCCGCGACGAATCGAAAGAAAAGTGGCTCAGGGTGGCGCCGCGAACGCCGCGGGTCAAGGGGCGCGGTAGATGGAATGGCCACCCGGAGTGTGCTAAAAATGAGCTGCAAGCCTTAAGCTACAAGCTTCAAGAAAAAGCCGGCCACTCGCCAGTGCGCCTTTTCTTGCCGCTCGACGCTTGCAACGTGCAGCTCATTTTTCTCTGGTAGGCATCTATGGAACAACCCCTGAAGGTGATGGTGATCGACGACTCACGCACGATCCGCCGCACTGCGCAGATGTTGCTCGGCGAAGCAGGCTGCGAGGTGATCACCGCCAGCGACGGTTTCGATGCCCTGGCCAAGATCGTCGACCACCAGCCACAGATCATTTTCGTCGACGTGCTGATGCCCCGCCTGGATGGCTACCAGACCTGCGCCGTGATCAAGCATAACAGCGCCTTCAAGGACATCCCGGTGATCCTCCTGTCGTCTCGCGATGGCCTGTTCGACAAGGCCCGCGGGCGGGTGGTCGGCTCCGACCAGTTCCTGACCAAACCATTCAGCAAAGACGAACTGCTCGACGCGATCAGGGCCCATGTACCCGGTTTCGCCGCGCACGAACAACCCGCACCTTGACCGTGCCCGACGTGGCGCGGCCTTTATTTCCTGATGGGGAAACAGCATGGCCCGAGTTCTGATTGTCGACGACTCGCCGACAGAGATGTACAGATTGACCGAATGGCTGGAAAAGCATGGCCATCAAGTGCTCAAGGCCAACAACGGCGCCGACGCTGTGGCCCTGGCCCGCCAGGAAAAGCCCGACGCGGTGCTGATGGATATCGTCATGCCAGGCATGAACGGCTTCCAGGCCACCCGTCAGTTGAGCAAGGACCCGGAAACCAGCGCCATTCCGGTGCTTATCGTCACCACCAAGGACCAGGAAACAGACCGCATCTGGGCGCAGCGCCAGGGTGCGCGCGGCTTCGTCACCAAACCGGTGGAAGAGCAGGCCCTGATCGCCAAGCTCGACGAAGTGCTGGGCGCTTGACCACCCGCCCCCAGGGCGCGTCGCTGACCGCCTTCGAGCTGTTGCTGGACATCGACCGGCGCTGCCGCCTGCTGGTGGCCGACCAGCCGCCGCAGGACATCCGCTTGCAGCAGTGGAGCGGTATTGGCTTTCGCATTGCCGGGCAATGGTTTGTCGCGCCCATGGGTGAGGTGGCCGAAGTGTCGCGCGAGCCGCGCAGCAGCCGTGTACCTGGTGTGCAACCGTGGGTCTGCGGGGTGGCCAACCTGCGCGGCCGGTTGCTGCCGGTGATGGACTTGAGCAGTTTTTTCGGCCTTGGCCCGGCGGCGCCGGGTAAACAGCGGCGGGTGCTGGTGCTCGACCACGAGGACCTGTTCGTCGGCCTGCTGGTCGACGAGGTGCTCGGCCTGCAGCACTTTGCCTTGGATACCCTGGAGCTGGCACCACCGCAGCCGCTGATCCGCGCCGCCGCGCGTTTCGTCCAGGGGCATTTCCCGCGTGAACGCAACTGGGCGATCTTCAGCCCCTTCGCCCTGGCCCAGGCGCCGGGCTTTCTCGACGTGGCGCTATAGGACTTTCGAACGTGAACAAGCCGGCCACCCCCGTTGCCCCCACCAGCATGACCCCGCGCACGCGCAGCATTGCGCAGATCACCGTGCTGTTCGTGGTGTTGATCCTGTCGATCATCCTGCTGTTCGCCAACTTCGCCTACCTCAATACCCAGTCCAACCACGACAAACAGTACATCGGCCATGCCGGCGAGCTGCGCGTGTTGTCCCAGCGCATCGCCAAGAACGCCACCGAGGCGGCGGCGGGCAAGGGCCTGGCGTTCAAGCTGCTGTCGGATGCACGCAACGATTTCGAGCGGCGCTGGAGCTACCTGCGCGAAGGTGACAAGTCTACCGGCCTGCCCGCGGCACCGGCCGGGGTGAAGGATGAAATGGAGGCGGTGCGCCAGGACTGGGAAAACCTGCGCAAGAACACCGACACCATCCTCGCCAGCGAACAGACCGTGCTGTCGCTGCACCAGGTGGCGGCGACCCTGGCCGAAACCGTGCCGCAGTTGCAGGTCGAGTACGAAAAAGTCGTCGAAATTCTGCTGCAGAGCGGTGCCCCCGCCAGCCAGGTGGTAGTGGCTCAGCGCCAGCTGCTGCTTGCCGAGCGCATTCTGGGCTCGGTCAATACCGTGCTGGCCGGCGACGACACCGCCGCGCAGGCCGCCGACACCTTCGGCCGCGATGCCAGCCGCTTTGGCCAGGTGCTCGAAGGCATGCTGGCGGGCAACCCGGCCATTCACGTGACCCGCGTCGAGGATACCGACGCCCGTGCCCGCCTGGCCGAAATCGCCGAACTGTTCCAGTTCGTCGCCGGTTCCGTGGATGAAATCCTCGAAACCTCGCCCGAGCTGTTTCGCGTACGCGAGGCGGCCGGCAACATTTTCAGCCTGTCGCAGACCCTGCTCGACGAAGCCTCGCACCTGGCCAACGGCTTCGAGAACCTGGCCGCCGGGCGCACGCTGGATACCGTCGGTGGCTATGTGCTGGGCCTGCTGGCGCTGGCTTCGATCATCCTCATCGGCCTGGTGATGGTGCGCGCCACCCACCGCCAACTGCACGAAACGGCCGAGAAGAACGAGCGCAACCAGCAGGCGATCATGCGCCTGCTCGACGAAATCGAAGAGCTCGCCGACGGTGACCTGACCGTGACCGTGTCGGTGACGGAGGACTTCACCGGGGCCATCGCCGACTCGATCAACTATTCCGTCGACCAGTTGCGCGACCTGGTGGCGACCATCAACCACAGCGCCGAGCAGGTGGCCGCCGCGGTGCAGGACACGCAGAACACCGCCCGCCAGCTGGCCAAGGCTTCGGAGCACCAGGCCGACCAGATCAGCGAGGCGTCCGAGGCGGTGGGCGACATGGTCGAGTCGATCGACCGAGTTTCGGCGCATGCCTATGAGTCGGCCAAGGTGGCCGAACGTTCGGTGGCGATCGCCAACAAGGGCAACGAAGTGGTGCACAACACCATCAACGGCATGGACAACATCCGCGAGCAGATCCAGGACACCGCCAAGCGGATCAAGCGCCTAGGCGAGTCTTCCCAGGAAATCGGCGACATCGTCAGCCTGATCGACGACATTGCCGACCAGACCAACATCCTCGCCCTCAACGCGGCCATCCAGGCCTCGCTGGCGGGCGAAGCCGGCCGTGGCTTTGCCGTGGTCGCCGATGAAGTCCAGCGCCTGGCCGAACGTTCGTCCTCGGCGACGCGGCAGATCGAGGCGCTGGTGCGCACTATTCAGGCTGACACCAACGAGGCGGTCATATCCATGGAGCAGACCACCGCCGAAGTGGTGCGCGGTGCACGCCTGGCGCAGGACGCCGGTGTAGCGCTGGCGGAAATCGAAGGGGTGTCGCAGAACCTCGCCGAACTTATCCACAGCATCTCGGATGCCGCCCAGTTACAGACGTCTTCTGCCGGGCAGATTTCCCACACCATGGCCGTGATCCAGCAAATAACCGCGCAGACCTCCGCCGGCTCCGGCGCCACCGCCGACAGCATTCGCCACCTGGCGCGGATGGCCAGCGAGATGCGCCGTTCGGTGTCCGGTTTTACCCTGCCGGCACCCGCCGAGCGGCACTGAGGAGTGGTCATGGCAGCAGCTGTAAGCCCCGAACGTCACGATACCGTGGCCCTGGCCTGGACCCGGGCAGCCATCCTCGATTGCCTGGGCCAGGCACGCCAGGCGCTGGAGCGCTTTGCCGGGGAAACGGACGACTTGTCCATGCTGGCGTTCGTGGTGGATAACTTGCACCAGGTGCACGGTTGCCTGCGCATGCTTGAACTGCGCGGTGCCACGCGCCTGGCCGAGGAGTTGGAGCTGCTGGCCAGGGCCTTGGCCGAGGGCCAGGTCAGCCCGCGTGGCGACTGCCTGGGCCCGCTGTTCCGTGGCCTGGAACAATTGCCCTCGTACCTGGAGCGGCTGCGCGGTGCGCGCCACGACCTGCCGTTGGTGATGCTGCCGCTGCTCAACCAGCTGCGTGCCTGCCGCGGTGTCGAGCCATTGGCCCAGGGCAGCCTGATCAGCGGCGCGGCTCAGCGCTTTGCTGGTTCCGACGACCTGGCCAACCTCGACCTGTCGCTGGGCAACTGGCGTGAGCAGGTGCAGGCGGGGCCAGGCCGTGATGCCTTGCGTTCGGTGATCAGCGCCTTGTGCGATGACCTGATGCGCATCAAGGAGCGCCTGGACCAGTTCGTGCGCGGTGATCGCCAGCACAGCGAGCAGTTGGAAAGCCTGCTGGCGCCCTTGCGCCACGTTGCCGATACCCTCGCGGTACTGGGCTTTCAGCAACCGCGGCGGGTGATCATCGACCAGGTGTTGGCCCTGCAGGCCGTGGGCCAGGGTGAGCGCGTGGCGGATGACGCCGTGCTCATGGATGTGGCAGGTGCGCTGCTGTACGTGGAAGCCAGCCTCAACGGCATGGTCGGCCCGCTGGAGGAAGGCGGGCAGGGCGGCATGCCCGGCTCGGACCTGGCCGAGATACGCCAGCTGGTGCTGAACGAGTCGTTGAACGTGCTGCAGCAAGCCAAGGACCTGATCGGCGATTGCCTGGAGTCCGATTGGCCGCGGCAGCGCCTGCAACCGTTGCCGGGGCTGTTGCAGCAGGTACGTGGGGCATTGTCGATGCTCATGTTGCCGGCTGCCGCTGAAGTCTTCGCCGGCTGTGCGGGTTACGTGCAGCGCTGGTTGCAGCATCTTGACGTGGAACCGCCTGCGGATGAGCTGAATCACCTGGCTGATGCCCTCAGTGCCAGCGAGTGCTACCTGCAATGGCGAGTTGCCGACCCTCTGGCCGATGGCCAACCCTTCCTCGACATGGCCCGCGCCAGCTTGGCAGCGCTGGGCGTGCAGTGCTCGCTTGGCGGCGGTGGCGTTGAGCAGGATGGCAGCACTGACGGCATCGATGACGAACTGCGCGAGGTGTTCCTCGAAGAGGCCGGCGAGCTGCTGCCGGAAATCGAGCGCCACTGGCTGCGCTGGCGTGCCGACAACACCCTGCGCGATGCCTTGCTGGAAGTACGTCGTGACCTGCATACACTCAAGGGCAGTGGCCGCATGGTCCATGCCCAGGCGGTGGCCGAACTGGCCTGGGGCGCCGAGCATCTGCTCAACCGGGTGCTGGAAGGGCGCATGGCGCTGGCCCCGGAGGGGGTGGTGGCGCTGCAGCAGGTGGTCGTGCACCTGCCCGACCTGCTGGCCGATTTCGCTGCCGGCCAGATGCCTCAGGTGACCGAGATCGAGCAGTTGGCGAGCCACCTGCATGCACTGGCGGAAAACGATACGCCGGCAGGTGCCGATATCGATGGCCTCGACCCGCTGTTGCTGGACATATTCCGCAATGAAGCGCAGGGCCACTTGGTCAGCCTGGAGGCGTTTCTGCAGGCGGCCAACAGCCAGGACGCTGAAGTCAGCGATGGCCTGCAACGCGCCTTGCACACGCTCAAGGGCAGCGCCGCCATGGCCGGCGTGCTGCCGATCGCCGAGTTGGCCACCGCATTCGACCGGTTGGTGCGTGAGTACCGGGGCCACCAGTTCCCGTTGCAGGTGGCCGAAATCGAATGGCTGGAAGCGGCGCAGGCCTTGTTTCAACTGGGTTTGGCGCAACTGGGCAGCACGCCATTGGCCGCCATACCGGGGGCCGCCGAGCTGATCGAGCACGTTGGCGAGGCCGTGGACACACGCCTGGCCAGTTTGCATGACGAGCCGACGCATGCGCGCCGCGGCAAGCGCGATCCGCAATTGATCGCCAGTTTCCTGGCACAGGCCATGGACATCCTGCTGGATGCCGAGTCGCTGTTGTCGCGTTGGCAGGAGCAGCCAGGGCAGCGCCAGTCACTGGACACGCTGCTCGGTGAACTGACCACGCTGTGCCATGGCGCGCACCTGGCCGACCTGCGGCAGATGGACGACGTCTGCGAAGCGCTGCTGGACTTGTACGGCGCGGTGGAAGAAGGCAGCCTGGCTGCGGATGCGCGCTTCTTCGCCCAGGCCCGGCAGGCCCACGAGGTGCTCCTCGACATGCTCGACGAGGTGGCTGCCGGCCAGGAACTGACGGCCCGCCCCGACTGCATCGACGGCCTGCGCGGTTTGCTCGACGACGCACTGGCGCCCGATGCCACAGGCCTGGTGGCGCCTGGCTCGGTCACTGTCCTTGAGGCACCGCTGGAGCAGGCCGAAGAGGCCGACAACCCGGACGACAAGGCGCTGCTGGACGTTTTCCTCGAAGAAAGCTCGGACATCGTCGAAAGCGCCGGCGCCGCGTTGGCGCGCTGGCAGGCCGACCCGCGCAGCAGCGTCGAGGTAGACAACCTGCTGCGTGACCTGCACACGCTCAAGGGCGGTGCGCGCATGGTCGAGATCGCGGCCATCGGCGACCTGGCCCACGAGCTGGAATTCCTTTACGAACTGCTGGCTGCCGGGCGCCTGCCGCCCAGTGCTGCGCTGTTCGCCTTGCTACAGACCTGCCATGATCGCCTGGCGCACATGCTCGATGCCGTGCGCCTGGGCCAGCCGCTGCATGCGGCCACCGCGCTGATCGACTATATCCGTAACTTCAGCAGCGCCGCCTTGACCGACAGTGTTGCCGGGCAGGCGCAGGCAGACGCCACTCCCGCCGAAGTGCCTGCTGCGGTGCCGGAGCGGGCGCCTGGTGACATGGTCAAGGTGGACGCCGAACTGCTCGACGACCTGGGTAACCTGGCCGGCGAGCACTCGGTGATCCGTGGGCGTATCGAGCAACAGGTCAACGATGCCCAGTTCGCCCTGAACGAGATGGAAACCACACTGGAGCGCATGCGCGACCAGCTGTTGCGCCTGGACATGGAAACCCAGGGCCGTATCAGCAGTCGCCAGCCGTTCGAAGGCGATGCCTACGAAGATTTCGACCCGCTGGAAATGGACCGCCATTCCCAACTGCAGCAGTTGTCACGGGCCCTGTTCGAGTCGGCCTCTGACCTGCTCGACCTGAAAGAGACCCTGGCCCAGCGTGCGCAGGAAGCCTACAGCCTGCTGCAGCAGCAGGCGCGGGTGAACAGCCAGCTTCAGGAAGGCCTGACCGCGACCTTGATGGTGCCGTTCGAACGCCTGGTGCCGCGCTTGCAGCGGGTGGTGCGCCAGGTAGCCAGCGAGTTGGGCAAGCAGGTCGAACTGGTGGTCGGCAATGCTGAAGGCGAACTCGACCGCAGCGTGCTGGAGCGCATGGTGGCGCCGCTGGAACACATGCTGCGCAATGCCGTCGACCATGGCCTGGAGTCACGCGAAGCGCGGCTGGCCGCCGGTAAGCCGGAGCTGGGCACCATTCACCTCAACTTGCTCCACGAGGGTGCCGACATCGTCATCGAGATGACCGACGATGGCGCCGGCGTGCCGCTGGAAGCCGTGCGGCGCAAGGCGATCAAACGCGGCCTGCTGGACCCGCAGGCGCACCTGAGCGATCACGAGATTCTCCAGTTCATCCTGCGCCCGGGGTTTTCCACGGCCGAGAAGATCACCCAGATATCCGGGCGCGGCCTGGGTATGGATGTGGTGCACGAAGAGGTCAAGCAACTGGGCGGCTCGATGAGCATCGAGTCGGCCCAGGGCAAGGGCGCGCGCTTTCTCATTCGCCTGCCGTTCACCGTGTCGATCAACCGCGCCGTGATGGTCCACCTGGGCGAGGAGCAGTACGCCATTCCGCTCAACACCATCGAAGGCATTGTCCGTGTGCCGCCGGCCGAGCTGGCCGCCTGCTACCAGTTGGACGTGCCGCGCTACGGCTATGCTGGCCACGAATACCAGCTGCGCTACCTGGGCGAGCTGTTGCAAGGGGTGCCGCGCCCTGGGCTGCTGGGCCAGAGCGTGCCGCTCCCGGTGCTGCTGGTGCACTCCCAGGAGCAGTCGTTTGCCATCCAGGTCGACAGCCTGTCGCCCAGCCGCGAGATCGTCGTCAAAAGCCTCGGCCCGCAGTTTGCGGCCGTCGCCGGGTTGTCCGGCGCGACCTTGCTCGGTGATGGCCGGGTGGTGCTGATTCTCGATTTGCTCGGGCAGTTGCGCGGCCAGCAGCGCCGCCTGGCGCGCTTGCCGGGCGGTAGCGGGGTGCAGCGCACGCTGTTCGGGCCGGCGCCACGCAAGGCGTCGCTGGTGATGGTGGTGGACGACTCGGTGACCGTGCGCAAGGTCACCAGCCGCCTGCTGGAACGTCATGGCATGAGCGTGCTGACGGCCAAGGACGGGGTCGACGCCATGGCCTTGCTGGAAGAACACCGTCCGGACGTGCTGCTGCTGGACATCGAGATGCCACGCATGGACGGCTTCGAAGTGGCCACCCGCATTCGCCGCGACGAGCGCCTGAAGGACCTGCCGATCATCATGATCACCTCGCGCACCGGGCAGAAACACCGCGACCGGGCCATGGCCATCGGCGTCAACGACTACCTGGGCAAGCCGTATCAGGAGTCGGTGCTGCTGCAGAGTATCGCCCATTGGAGCCATTCCCATGCTTGAGCTGATCGCAGGCCAGCGCAGCAGCCTGACCGGGCTGCTGCTGCCGATGGGCGACCGAACCCTGGTGCTGCCCAATGTGGCGGTGGCAGAGCTGATTGCCCAGCGCAACCTGGTGTGCCAGCGCGGTGAGCCGGCCTGGCACCTGGGGTGGATCGACTGGCGCCAGCAACATTTGCCGCTGATCGGCTTCGAAGCGGCCTGCGGGGGCGAGACGCCCTGTGGCGAGCGGGCGCGTATCGTCGTGCTCAACGCCTTGGGGGACACCGGGCTGCGTTACCTGGCCGTGCTGCTGCAGGATATTCCGCGCTCGTGCAAGCTCGACAGCCAGCTCAACTATGTGGACGTCGCACTGGGCAGCCTGGAGCTGGCGGCGGTACAGGTGGGGGAGCAGGTGGCGCGGGTGCCGGACCTGGTGGGGCTGGAACGGCTGGTGCGTGACGCGGAACTGCAATCTGTCCTTGGTTAGGAGGGTGCTGCTGATGGCCCTTTCGCGGGACAAGCCCGCTCCCACAGGTGCTGCATTCTGCTCAAGTACATTACGGTCCTTGTGGGAGCGGGCTCGCCCCGCGAAAGGGCCGTCACTGACGGAATGAGGAACCCAGCCCACCACAGGAGGTCTGTGTTTGCATGTATTACGGTGAACGCTTCAACGCCTGGACCCACCTGGTCGGTGCAGTCCTGGCCTGCATCGGTGCCATCTGGCTGATCGTCGTGGCGGGCCTGCAGGGCGACCCCTGGAAGATCGTCAGTTTCTCCATCTACGGCGGCACGCTGCTGCTGCTCTACAGCATCTCGACCCTCTATCACAGCACCCGGGGCCGGGCGAAGGTGATCATGCGCAAGCTGGATCACCTGTCGATCTACCTGCTGATCGCTGGCAGCTATACGCCGTTCTGCCTGGTGAGCCTACGTGGGCCCTGGGGCTGGAGCCTGTTCGGGGTGGTCTGGGGCCTGGCGGTGGTCGGCATGCTCCAGGAAATCAAACCGCGCTCCGAGGCGCGGATCCTGTCGATCATCATCTACGCGGTGATGGGCTGGATCGTCCTGGTGGCGGTCAAACCGCTGGTGCACAGCCTGGGCACCGCAGGCTTCGCCTGGCTGGCGGCTGGCGGGGTGTTCTACACCGTGGGCATCATCTTCTTCGCCCTGGACAGCCGCTTGCGCCATGCCCACGGCATCTGGCACTTGTTCGTGATTGTGGGCAGTCTGCTGCACTTCGTCGCGGTGTCGCTGTACGTGTCGTGATGGGGGTCAGTTGTAGTTCCCCATCACGCAGCTGTCGGCATGGGCCTCGCACACACGCTTGAGGGTGTTGCGGTGTTCGGTGAGGCCTTCTGCGTGACGCTCCCACCACTGCACATAAAATTCGCTCGCGAGCGCTTGTTTTTGGGCTTCGATCAAAGCCTGGCTGGCGTCTGGATGACTGTGCCGGTAGTCCTTCAGCGCCGGGGCGAGGTAGGGGGTGAGGTCAGCGGGCGGCCGGAACCGTTCGAGCCCTGTCGCGATGGTTGCAGAAAGCCCCGGCGTCAGCGCATCGATGTAGCAGAAGCCGAACTGCATGCTGGGCTCAGCCTCATGCCCCCGCTTCTTCATTTGGGCGATACAGGATGCGCGGGTTTTATCCTGCTTGGAAACGGCCGTGTCGTCCGGCCGAATGACTGTAGTGTTCCTGTCCAGCAATAGCAGGCTCGCCACCAGCAGAGCGGTAAAAAGTCCAAGCAGGGTAGAAATTTTCATTGCTGCGCCGCCGATCGGTTTTCATACAGGGAAAACCTTAGGGGATCGAACCAATCGGGGCTACTGGCAGAAATGACAGTAGCCGTTAGAGATCGATTCTGCGGTACTTGCTATTTGGTTCTGAAAGTAAACGCCCGCTAAATCAGAAATCTCCCCATAACTGCTGGGCCACCGACAGCGCCACTACCGGCGCAGTCTCGGTGCGCAACACGCGCGGGCCGAGGCGGGCGGCGTGGAAGCCGGCGCCCTTGGCCTGTTCGACCTCGGCATCGCTCAGGCCGCCCTCTGGGCCGATAAGGAAAGCCAGGCGTGCCGGTTTGTCGTGGCTGGTCAGCGGCGCGGCGACCGGGTGCAGCACCAGCTTGAGATCGGCATCGCTGCCCTTGATCCAGTCGGCCAGGGTCACGGGTGGGTGGATGATCGGCAAGGTCGACCGGCCGCACTGCTCGCAGGCGCTGATCGCCACCTGGCGCCAGTGGGCCAGGCGTTTGTCGGCGCGTTCGTCCTTCAAACGCACTTCACAGCGCTCGCTGACGATCGGGGTGATCTCGTTGGCGCCCAGTTCGGTGGCCTTCTGGATCGCCCAGTCCATGCGCTCGCCACGCGACAAACCCTGGCCGAGGTGGATGTGCAGGGGCGATTCGCCCTGGCCGGCGAGGGCCTGGTCGAGGCTGACGCGCACGGTTTTCTTGCCTACCTCCAGCAATTGGCCAAGGTATTCCTGGCCGCTGCCGTCGAACAGCTGCACGGCATCGCCGGGGGCCATGCGCAGTACGCGGCCGATGTAGTGGGCCTGGGCTTCGGGCAAGTCGTGCTCGCCGAGGCTCAGGGGGGCGTCGATGAAAAAGCGGGACAGTCTCATGGTTCTGCTCGGGAAATAGGAACACAGCGCTTTACCGGTGGGAGCGGGCAAGCCCGCTCCCACCGGAATGGTGGTGCAGCAAATGACTGGGTCAGCCCGGATCGCGGAAATCGGGGTGGAAGTTGGCCGGCACGGCGACGCTGATGCTGTCCCGTGTCGCGATGTCGATCCCTTCAGTGGCCACGTCGGCCAGGAAGTCGATCTGCTCCGGGGTGATCACGTACGGCGGCAGGAAGTACACCACGCTGCCCAGCGGGCGCAGCAGGGCGCCGCGGGTCAGGGCATGCTCGAACACCTTCAGGCCGCGGCGCTCCTGCCACGGGTAGGCGACTTTGCCGGCCTTGTCCTGGACCATCTCGATCGCCAGGGCCATGCCGGTCTGGCGGATTTCCGCGACATGCGCGTGATCGGCCAGGTGCGCCGTGGCACTGGCCATGCGCGCGGACAGCGCCTTGTTGGCCTCGATCACGTTGTCCTGCTCGAAGATATCCAGCGTCGCCAGGGCCGCCGCACAGGCCAGCGGGTTGCCGGTGTAGCTGTGCGAATGGAGGAACGCGCGCAGGGTCGGGTAGTCGTCGTAGAACGCCTGGTACACCGTGTCGGTGGTCAAACAGGCGGCCAGCGGCAGGTAACCGCCGGTCAGTGCCTTGGACAAGCACAAGAAGTCCGGGCGGATGCCGGCCTGCTCGCAGGCGAACATCGTGCCGGTGCGGCCGAAGCCCACGGCAATTTCATCGTGGATCAGGTGCACGCCAAAACGGTCGCAGGCCTCGCGCAGCAGCTTGAGGTAGACCGGGTGGTACATGCGCATGCCGCCGGCACCCTGTATCAGGGGTTCGATGATCACTGCCGCGATCGTTTCGTGGTGGTCGGCCAGGGTCTGTTCCATGGCCTGGAACATGTTGCGCGAATGTTCTTCCCAGCCCATGCCTTCGGGGCGCAGGTAGCAGTCCGGGCTAGGTACCTTGATGGTATCGAGCAGCAATGCCTTGTAGGTCTCGGTGAACAGCGGCACGTCGCCCACCGACATGGCAGCGATGGTCTCGCCGTGGTAGCTGTTGGTCAGGGTGACGAAGCGTTTTTTGGCCGGCTGGCCGATGTTCTGCCAGTAGTGGAAGCTCATCTTCAGCGCCACTTCGATGCACGACGAGCCATTGTCGGCGTAGAAGACCCGGTCCAGCCCGGCCGGGGTCATGGCCACCAGGCGCTCGGACAGCTCGATCACCGGCTGGTGGCTGAAGCCTGCGAGGATCACATGCTCAAGCTGGTCGACCTGGTCCTTGATGCGCTGGTTGATGCGTGGGTTGGCGTGGCCGAACACGTTGACCCACCAGCTGCTGACCGCATCCAGGTAGCGTTTGCCGTCGAAATCCTCGAGCCACACACCTTCGCCACGCTTGATCGGGATCAGCGGCAGCTTTTCGTGGTCTTTCATCTGCGTGCAGGGGTGCCACAGGACCTTGAGGTCACGCTGCATCCACTGATCATTGAGGCCCATCGGCACTTCTCCTGGCGTTACGGCTTGGTTAGACCGCGTAAGCCTAAGCAATGCCGGGAGGCAGGACAACCGCCGCAGCTCAATGGCGACAGGTGCGGGTCCATTCGAGCTTGCGGATATGCACGGTGCCAGCTTGCGACGTGGAGATGGTCAGGCGCCGAAACGGCCCGGCAAGGTACTGGTGGTAGGGTTGGGTGGAAATGGGGCCGGGCATGAACTCGGTGTAGCCGCTGCCCGAGAGCGTCAGCCAATAGAAGTTGCGTGGGGTCGGGGCCGTCAGGTCGACGTCGTAGCCATCGGTATCCAGCAGCATCTGTACATCGTCGAAGTGCTGGTCGCTGACCACGTAGTAGTCCAGGCGCAGGCTCTCGACTTCCTGGCTGAAGGTGAGCTCGACGTCACTGTGCTCGCCGATCACCAGCTCGGTGCCATCCTCGCCTTTGAAGGCCTCGTGGAACCCCGTCCAGGAAGTGCCATTAGCGCGGATGCTCAAGCCTGACGGCATAAGAAAAGCCTGTTTATGCCACAGCGGCTGATGTTGGACGTGTGCGAAATGCTCCTCATAGATCATATGCAGTTCCTTTTGTCGGTTTTTCTCCTGACGGCAACAGCTTTACTCAGCAGTTCAGGCTTTGGCTACTGACAAAAATGCCAGTTGCCAAAGGCACTTGATGTGGCTGTGCTGGCAGGGTGCCCAGACCTGACGTATTCTTAACGCATCATCTCTCGGGGCATTCCTGCCTCTTCCCATTTCTGTAACGTCAACTCGGAGTTCGCCATCATGGCTGCTGCTTGGGTGCGCCTGTGCGCGTTGGTATTGATCGGTGTGTCCAGCGGCGCCGCGCTGGCAAAGGACAAGACACCTTCGGCAATCGTGGTGGGTGGCGGCCTGGCGGGCCTGACTGCCGCTTACGAGCTGCAGAGCAAAGGCTGGCAGGTGACGCTGCTGGAAGCCAAGGCGGGCATGGGCGGCCGTTCGGGCCTGGCGACCAGCGAATGGATCGGCAACAGCAAGGCTCAGCCGGTACTCAACCAGTACCTTGACCGTTTCAAGCTGGAAACGCTGCCGGCGCCGGAATTCGTGCGTACCCCCGGCTACCTGATCGACGGTGAATACTTCAGCGCCACCGATTTGACGGCCAAACAGCCGGCCACTGCCGAGGCGCTCAAGCGTTACGAGAAAACCCTCGACGACCTGGCTCGCTCGATCGATGACCCGCTCAAGCCGCAGGCCACCAGCACGCTGTTCGCCCTCGACCAGATGAACGTGTCCACCTGGCTCGACAAGCTGCAGCTGCCGAGCACCGCGCGGCAGCTGATCAACCAGCAGATCCGCACCCGCTACGATGAGCCATCGCGCCTGTCGTTGCTGTACTTCGCCCAGCAGAACCGCGTTTACCGTGGCGTCAGCGACCGTGACCTGCGCGCAGCGCGCCTGCCCGGCGGTAGCCCAGTGCTGGCCCAGGCCTTCGTCAAGCAGCTGAAAACCATCAAGACCAGCTCGCCGGTCACCTCGATCGTTCAGGACAAGGACGGTGTGACGGTGAAGGTCGGCAGTACAGGTTACCAGGCCGATTACCTGGTCATGGCGGTGCCCCTGCGCGCGCTGGCCAAGATCCAGATCACCCCGGGCCTGGACACTCAGCACGTTGCGGCGCTGAGGGGTACCAACTATGGCTGGCGTGACCAGCTCATGCTCAAGTTCAAGCAGCCAGTGTGGGAAAGCCGCGCGCGGATGTCTGGCGAAATCTTCAGCAACGCAGGCCTGGGCATGCTGTGGATCGAGCCCGCGCTCAAGGGTGGCGCCAACGTGGTGATCAACCTGTCGGGCGATAATGCCCGCCTGTTGCAGGCGTTCGGCGACAAACAGATGGTTGACCAGGTGCTGATCCGCCTGCATGCGTTTTATCCACAAGCCCGCGGCGCGTTTACCGGTTATGAGGTCAAGCGCTACAGCACCGACGCTGGCATGGGCGGTGCCTACCTGGCCTACGGCCCGGGGCAGATCAGCAAGTACTGGCGCCTGTGGGAGCGTCCGGTGCAGCGCATTGCATTTGCCGGTGAGCATACTGATGCGCTATACCCGGGCACCCTGGAAGGCGCCCTGCGCAGCGGCCAGCGCGCCGCCAGCCAGGTGCAGGACTTGTTGGCGGGCAAGTCGTTCGACCCGGCCAAGGCGGCGCCGATAGCGGCAGCTGCGGCAGCGGGCGCGGTGGCGGCGAAGGACAAGGGTGGGTTCTTCTCGAACATGTTTGGGGGTTCGTCCGACAAGGGTGACAACGCCGAAAAGGCCCCTGTAAAAGCTGAACCGGTGAAGGCTGAAGAGGCCAGGCAGGACAAGCCAGGGTTCTTCTCGCGCCTGTTTGGTGCTGCAGACCGGCCCGAGGTGAAGACCGCGCCGATTGCCAAGGCCGAAGCGTCTGCGCCGGTGGCTGCCCCTGTCGCCGCCCCGGCTCCGGTTGCACCGGCAGCGGCAGCCAAGGAAGAGCCTGTTAAACCGGCTGCGACCAAGGCGGCACCGGCCAAGCATGCTCCGGCGCATAAGCCGGCGGCGAAGCAGGCGCACAAGCCGGTTGAAGTGAAGAAGGCCACTGCCAAGTCCGAGCCTGCCAAGAAGGCTGTGACCAATACTCAGGCCAAAGCTGGCTGAGGGTCTGTCAGTACCGACCTCTTCGCGCAGGTCGGTACTGACAAGCGTACACACTCCTACTATCGTTAATGTTTCCTTAATAGCAAACTCGCACACTTACTATCGGATTTATTGATCATCCAAAGCAGTTTTTTCTGCTTTTATTCGATACGTTACGCGTTAGTCTGTGCACAGCTTTCACGGGGAAACACGTCATCATGCAACTGCGCAACTCATCATCTCGCTATGGCGCGGTCAGCATTGTCCTGCACTGGGGCGTTGCGCTGGCAGTGTTCGGCCTGTTCGGCCTGGGCCTGTGGATGGTCGGCCTCGACTATTACAGCCCTTGGCGCAAATCTGGCCCGGACCTGCACAAGAGCATTGGCCTGGTGTTGCTGGCCGTTATGCTGCTGCGGGTGCTGTGGCGCTTCATCAGCCCACCACCACCGGCACCGGCCAACCACGGAGCCCTCACTCGCGTGGCCGCCAAGCTCGGGCACCTGGCGCTGTACCTGGGCCTGTTCGCGGTGATGGCCGCCGGTTACCTGATCTCGACCGCCGATGGTGTCGGTATTCCGGTATTCGGCCTGTTCGAAGTGCCCGCGCTGATCAGCGACCTGCCCGACCAGGCGGACCTGGCGGGTGTGATTCATCTTTGGCTGGCATGGGGCCTGGTGATTTTCGCCATGCTGCATGGCTTGGCCGCCCTGAAGCATCATTACATCGACCGTGACGCGACCCTGACCCGCATGCTGGGCCGCAAAGCTTGACTCTCAACCTCAATTGCAAGGAATAGAAAGGATGTTGAAAAAGACTTTTGCCGCTCTGGCGCTCGGTACTGCACTGTTCTCCGCTGGCCAGGCCATGGCCGCCGATTACAAGATCGACAAGGAAGGCCAGCACGCGTTCGTCGACTGGAAGATCAGCCACCTGGGCTACAGCTTCATCCACGGGACCTTCAAGGACTTCGACGGTAACTTCACTTGGGACAGCGCCAAGCCGGAAGCCAGCAAGATCAGCGTCGACCTGAAAACCGCCAGCCTGTGGTCCAACCACGCCGAGCGTGACAAGCACATCGCCAGCAAAGACTTCCTGGACGTGAAGAAGTACCCAGAGGCCAAGTTCGTTTCCACCGCCGTCAAATCGACCGGTGAGAAGACCGCTGACGTAACCGGTGACCTGACCCTGCACGGCGTGACCAAACCGGTCACCTTCAAGGCCACCTTCAACGGTGAAGGCAAGGACCCATGGGGCGGCGAGCGCGCTGGCTTCAACGCCACTACCACTCTCAACCTGAATGACTTCGGTATCAAGGGCCCAGGTGCAACCTCGCAGACCCTGGACCTGGATATCAGCGTCGAAGGTGTGAAGCAGAAGTAACCATTGCTTCGGCAATAAAAAACGCCGCCCATTGGGCGGCGTTTTTGTGTCCGGCTCGGTTATGAGCCTTTGCGGGTCAGCAGCGCAGGGCGCTCACCGCGTGGGCGGCTTGGCAGGTCATCCAGCTGTTCTGGCGTGGGGTAACGGTCCAGCTTGGATTCCTTGCGGATGATCACTGGCTGGTTCTGCGGCTCGCGCGAGCTGCGTACTGCCGGCTCCTGGCGCAGGGCATCATCGCGACCGGCTGGGCGGTTGCGACCGCCGCCATTGTTGTCACGACGTGCACCGCCACCGTTATTGTTGCGCGGCGGGCGCTTCTCACCGCTGGCGCTGCGCGGCTGGCTGCCATTGCGGGCTTGGCCACCACCGCCGTTGCTGCGCGGAGCGTTGGCTTGGCCTTGCTGACCTTGGCCGGCACTCGCAGCACCCGGGCGACGGTTACGGCCCTGGTTCTTGGCGTTCTGATACGGGCTGACGTAGTCGGCACGGTTACCGAAGTTATCCACGTCGTCGTCCAGGAACTCATCCGGAGCCCGGTCGGCTTGCGCCTTTGGCGTGCCGTTCTGGCCCGCTTGCTGCTGACGCGGCTTCTTGTCGCGCGGTTTGCGCGGCTGTTGCTGCTTGTCGGCGGACTTCTCCTTGTCGGCAGGCTTGTCCGCAGCGTGCGGTTTGGACTTGCCTTTGTCCTTACCTTTGTCTTTACGGCCACCGTTGGCGTCTTTGCCGCCGTCACCGCGTGCCTGCTGGTTACGCCCACCGCGTCCGTTGCCCTGCGGGCGTTCGCGCACTTCAGGCTTCTCGGCTTCTACCTGGCTTGCGTCGAAGCCCATCAGGTCGCCATCGGCGATTTTCTGCTTGGTGACCCGCTCGATGCTCTTGAGCAGTTTTTCTTCATCTGGCGCGACCAGCGAAATGGCCTCGCCCGAGCGCCCGGCACGGCCGGTGCGGCCGATACGGTGAACGTAGTCTTCCTCGACGTTGGGCAGCTCGAAGTTGACCACGTGCGGCAGCTGGTCGATGTCCAGGCCACGGGCGGCAATGTCGGTGGCGACCAGTACACGCACGCTGTTGGCCTTGAAATCAGCCAGGGCCTTGGTGCGGGCATTCTGGCTCTTGTTGCCGTGGATCGCGGCGGCGCTCAGGCCATGCTTTTCCAGGTACTCGGCCAGGCGGTTGGCGCCGTGCTTGGTGCGGGTGAACACCAGTACCTGTTCCCATGCACCCAGCGTGATCAGGTGCGCCAGCAGCGCGCGCTTGTGGCTGGCAGGCAGGCGGTAGACGCGCTGCTCGATACGTTCGACGGTGGTGTTCGGTGGGGTGACCTCGATGCGCTCCGGGTTGTGCAGGAGCTTGTCGGCCAGGTCGGTGATGTCCTTGGAGAAGGTCGCCGAGAACAGCAGGTTCTGGCGCTTGGCCGGCAGGCGGGCGAGGACCTTCTTGACGTCATGGATGAAGCCCATGTCGAGCATGCGGTCGGCTTCGTCGAGGACCAGGATCTCCACATGGGCCAGGTCGACCTTGCCTTGCCCGGCCAGGTCGAGCAGGCGGCCCGGGCAGGCCACCAGGACGTCGACGCCCTTGGCTATGGCCTGGATCTGCGGGTTCATGCCTACACCGCCGAAGATGCAGGCGCTGACCAGTGGCAGGTCGCGGGCATACACCTTGAAGCTGTCATGCACCTGAGCCGCGAGTTCGCGGGTCGGGGTCAGCACCAGCACGCGCGGCTGGCGTGGGCCATGGCGCTGGGATTTGTCCGGGTGGCCCGCCGGGAACAGGCGCTCAAGAATCGGCAGGGCAAAGCCACCGGTTTTACCAGTACCTGTCTGTGCGGCAACCATCAGGTCGCGGCCTTGCAACACGGCGGGAATCGCCCGCTGTTGCACTGGAGTCGGCTGGGTATAGCCCGCAGCCTCGATAGCGCGGACAAGAGCCTCGGAGAGACCGAGGGAAGCAAAGGACATGGGCGATCCTGTTCTCGTGTGGGCTGGGCCCGTAGGGATGTTCTGCCTGGCGCGACGGGCATCGGTGGGATGCGATCGCGTCCGGTCCAGCTGGGCTTTCACTGCGCATCCGGAAAACGGAGGGTGGACGCCAAGGGGGCGTCGATGCCGATCGGGATGCCTGTTGCGAGGCCGAGCGTCCGGGCGTGAGCCGGGCGGGAAGGCCCGAGT